>ENA-ORXT01000085-ORXT01000085.1-marine-metagenome-genome-assembly--contig:-NODE-85-length-141127-cov-7.861056_pt1 | contig 141127 bp, 108 predicted proteins | sample MGYA00237868_ERZ511482 | MGnify/ENA metagenome assembly ERZ511482 | reverse complement strand
CAAAGTTGGAATGATGTACAATTCCAGAGAATGCCGAATGTCTCGCTAGAGCCAGGAAAGGAACCTTATAGCGTTGCGGAAATGATCAAGGATACAGAGAAGGGAGTCTACTTCGTAGGTAGAGGATCATACTCTATCGATCAGCAGCGATACAACTTCCAGTTTGGAGGGACAGTGGCTTATGAGATCAAGAATGGAGAAATAACAGGATTGATAAATGATGCTGCATACCAGTCTAACACACAAGAGTTTTGGAACTCCTGTGCTAAGATCTGTGATAAGAATGATTATAGGACCTTCGGATCTTTCTTTGATGGTAAAGGTCAGCCTTCGCAAGTAAGTGCAGTATCACATGGATGCTCCACTACAAGGTTTAATGGTGTCAATGTCATTAACACTGGAAGAAATATCTAATCAATCCTAACCAACAAAAAAGAAAAAAATAATGTCAATATATACACAAGCAGAAGCAAAGGCGATCCTCGAAAAGGCGCTTGCTTACTCCAAAGCCGACGGATGTGAACTAAACATCTACGGCAACACAACGGGTAATATCAGATATGCTCGTAATACCGTATCTACAGCAGGAGTAAACTCTAATATTGAGCTAGCCGTACAATCCAACTTTGGAAAGAGAGTCGGTACTGCAACGATCAACGAATTTGACCCCGACTCACTTGCTAAGGTAGTTGCTCGATCAGAAGAACTTGCAAGACTATCTCCAGAGTCGCCAGAATTTATGGCACCCTTAGGGCCGCAGCAATATGACGCCTCTAAATCTTATTCGGAAGCTACAGCTAAGATCACTCCTGAGTTTAGAGCGGCAGTAGCCTCGTCGAGTATAGAGCCAGCGAAAGCTAAAAATGTTACAGCTGCTGGGTATTTAGAAGACGGAGCGGGTTTTTCAGCTATGGCAAATAAAAAAGGATTGTTCGCATATGAAAAAGATACTTCACTAGACTTCACCGTAACGATGAGATCTGATGATGGTACTGGATCAGGATGGGTAACGAGAGATTTTAATGATGTACGAAAATTTAATCCTGAGGAAGCATCTAACATTGCTATCGACAAAGCAGTAATGTCACGAGAGGCTAAAGCGATCGAACCAGGAAAATATACAGTTATCCTTGAGCCGGCAGCATCTATTGGTTTACTTAGGAATATGGGTCGATCTTTCAATGCAAGGAGTGCAGATGAAGGCAGAAGCTTCATGTCAAAAGAAGGGGGAGGAAATAAATTGGGGGAAAAAATAGTAGACGAAAGAATCAATATCTACTCAGACCCTCTTAATGCAGAAGTTCCAGGATCTACTTGGTCTGGCAATGGACTCCCGATCAAAAGAACACAATGGTTAGAAAATGGGGTGGTGAAGAATCTTTCTTACAGCAGGTTTTGGGCTGAGAAAAATGGTATAGCTCCAGTCCCAGGTCCGAGGAACATGATCATGGCAGGCGGAAACGCAAGCAGAGAGAATCTTATAAAAAGTACAAGGAGAGGAATCTTGGTAACAAGACTGTGGTACATAAGAAACGTAGATCCACAAACCTTACTCTATACAGGACTTACAAGAGACGGTACGTTCTATATTGAAAACGGAAAGATCAAGCATCCGATCAAGAACTTTAGATTTAACGAGAGTCCGATCATCATGCTTAACAACCTAGAAGCACTAGGTCAGCAGACAAGAATTGATGGCAATTTGATTCCTTACATGAAAATCAGAGACTTTACATTCACTAGTCTATCAGACGCTGTATAAAGATCACTTCATTATATGGATCGACTAGCAGGAAGAGATTTTGTCTTTACCAGAATAAAATATGAATCAGGAGATTGGGATGTAGACCAAAGGATGCCTTCCAATCTCCTTAATTCTTTAGTTGAGTATACCACCCTTCCTGTCAATACCACTGAGAATATCGTTAGCTTAGGTAGCAATGATATTTTCGAAAATCCATTCACTTATATCACCGGTCATCGTTTAGTACAGTTTACCTCTGCTGAAAAGAAGAACTTTGAAGCTTATGTAAGGCGGGGCGGCTTTGTATTTGCGGATGATTGTAATCATGATATCGACGGGCTATTTGCTAAATCATTTGAGCAACAGATGGTAGATATTTTTGGGATGGATGCACTGGTAAAAATTCCAAATGATCACGCAATCTATTCTTGCTTTTTTGATTTTGATGGCCCACCTACTACTTCCCAAGAGCTCAATGGATGGGGCGATGATCTAGTACATGATTATCTCAAAGCTATTATCATCGATGGCCGTATAGCCGTCTTATACTCCAATAAGGACTATGGTTGTGAATGGGATTATGATTTCCGAAATAAGAAATGGTACAAGGGAGACAATACACGATTCGGAGTCAATATCGTCATGTACGCCCTAACGGCATAACAGAATCCTAAGCAAAACCAATGGAACAAGAATTAGTAGTAGCAAAAGAAAATATAGATGGTCTCTTAGCAAAGATTCCTCTACTTAAGGATACCATACACAAACAGATCGTAGGGCAGGATGAGGTAATCGATCAGCTAATCATAGGTCTCATAGCCTCTGGCCATGTATTGCTAGAAGGTGTACCTGGACTCGCTAAAACCTTGATGGTAAAGACCTTGGCTCAATCACTTAGCCTCGACTTCAACAGGATACAATTTACACCAGACCTTATGCCCTCAGATATACTCGGTACAGAAATCATACAGACCGATAGTGAAGGGAATAAGTTTTTGGAATTTATGAAAGGTCCTGTATTCACTAATATCATTCTGGCAGATGAGATCAATAGGACGCCTCCCAAAACCCAGGCTGCCCTCTTAGAACTGATGCAAGAATATGCAGTCACTTATGCAGGTAAAAAATACCAATTAGACAAGCCTTTCTTTCTACTTGCCACTCAAAATCCTATAGAGCAATCAGGAACTTTCCCACTGCCAGAAGCACAGGTCGATAGGTTTCTTTTATTTGTGAAAGTGGATTACCCTACGGCAGCTGAAGAAGAACAAATCCTAAATCTTACTACGGGAACAAAGCAAGAAGCAATTACTGCAGTACTCTCTGGGAAAGAAATTATACAGCTCCAAAAACTATGTAGAGAAGTGAGTATAGCGCCAGATCTCGTGAGTCAAGTAAGTAAGCTGGTTAGAAATACAAGACCTGATCATAGTACCTCTGAAAATATCAAAAACTATGTAGACTGGGGTGCAGGGCCAAGAGCTGGGCAATCGCTTATACTCGCGGCTAAAGCACATGCACTACTGCGAGGCAGGTATGCAGTTATACCAGAAGATATCCAATCTGTAATTTACCCCGTGCTTAGACATCGTCTAATTTTAAACTTCAAAGCTTCATCTGAGAATGTGGTGGTTGATGATATCATTTCCCAACTATCCTTAAATTAATCTAAAGTGGCATCCAGATCTACAGCTTGGATAGACCCGCTTGCCATCGATAGCGCTAAATCTCTCGAATGGATTGCCAAGTCCATTGCCAAAGGACAGCTACAAGGAAAACATAAGTCTCAAAGATTATCTAGTGGATATGAATTCTCTCAGTACAGACCTTATGTGCAAGGAGATGATCTACGCCTGATAGACTGGAAGATGTATGCTAAGACGGAAAAGTACTACATCAAACTATCTGATGTAGAAAGGGACCATGACCTTCATATTATTATTGACAACTCTAGGTCGATGGATTATGAAGAGGATAATTGGTCAAAGTTATTGTTTGCTAAATTACTCTCAGCATGTGTGTCTTATGTTACGATACAGCAGGGAGATGCATTTTCTTGGTCATCACTAGATAAACTCTTTCCTCGCTCACTCGGGATGCAGCATTGGAGAAATAGCATCAATGCTTTACATGATCTAAACTCGAGTAAAGCCTCAAGACTGATAAACTTAAAGCCTGAAAACAATAAAGTCTATCTGTGGTTAACCGACCTTTATCAAGAAATAGATGATATTAAAAGTGTGGTCGATTCCCTAAAACACAACAATACAGAACTTATAATTTTTCATTTGCTTGGAGAGCGAGAAGAGTCGCTTGACTTTCCTAACAATACTACTTTTATTGATCTCGAATCTGAAGAGAAGGTCCAAGTAAATCCAAAAGAATATCTGAGCCAATACCAAGAACAATTTAATGAACATCTTAAGGCTTGTAAAAAGCTTTTCTATGAGAAAGGAATTAATTACCAGCAAGCGTATATCAATAGACCCGTGCAGCAATCTTTGAAACTATTTTTAGATAGCTACAATAAAAGTCTGCTCTGATGACATTCCTAAATCCTATAGCGTTCTGGGGATTACTATCACTACTGATCCCACTGATAATTCATCTGCTGAGTAAAAAGCAAAAGAATAAAATCTACTTTGGTTCTAATAGGTTTCTCTCTGACCAAGAAACTACTTCCGCTAGTTCTATCCAGCTAACTGATTATAAATTATTGTTTATTCGGTTATTGCTCTTAGGCACTTTGATCGCAGCACTCGCAGGGCTTTCACAAATCGACACAAAGATTAATAAGACAATCTATATTGAGAACGATCTTAGAGCTGATGATGATTATGCTGCCGTACTAGAAGACATAAATCCAAAGGCTGCGAAAATTTATTTCAGCTATAACCAAATGAATAAAGACGAAGGCATAACTTATTTCCCTTCTGCCTTTACACTGCTTCACCAGCTTAATCAAAGTAAAGATTCGATCAAGGTATATACTCACAGTCTAGAAAAGCATTTCTTAGGAAATAAGATAGCGCCAAACAAAAATATTGATTGGAAGATAATTCCTAAGAAAGAAGTAGCTACTTCAACGACTATTGACGAAAAGCCACTTAGCATAGAAATTATTAATGCTCAAAAAAGCGAAAATCATAAATCAGATATCGAAAATGTCATCTCATCCCTCGCGGCATATCTCCCATTCGAGATCGACTATGCAGCGGAAGCAGAATGGAGAATACTGATAGACACTCTAATGGAAGGAAATGCAGACAACACAATTTACTGGGATACTAATAGTCCTATCTTCTCCTTCGAGAAAAACTTTAATGCATATAGCTTGAAAGGGGCAATGAATAAAAAAGCGTTTTTAGCCTCTAACTTTCCGTTAGAACTTACTCAAGCTCTTATCAACGCTAGAAGCAGTACAAATAAAGAAGATAGCAAGACCTATGATCCGAGAACTACTATTACTAAAAATGTGGTAGAAACAATAAAAGCTGAGTCCCCAAAAAATTACTTATCAAGGTCTAATTCCTTATGGTTGCTTGTGATGGCTTTAATACTTTTGGAAAGATATTATTCACTTAGAATAGCTAACAAGTGAATACTAAAAACAGACTAGATAGAATTCTTACCTCTTGGAGATCTAAACAGTATCTTATTGCTACGACAATTTTTGTTGTTGGATTAATAATAGCTTATTTGCTTAGAGCAAGGCTAGATCTGCAGTCACTGGTAAGTCTTATATTGATTGCAGCTACCATCGTTACAGTAATATCACTCTTCTTTAAATTTACACCTACTAAGTCTGATTTATTGGCACTACTCGATGAGCAAATCAAGGGAACTGAGCACAGCTCACATCTTCTAGATAAGACAGATAGTAGTTTATCAGTTTTGCAAAGAATCCAAAAAAGTAAAGTTGCATCGGTACTAGACCAATCGAAAGTCAACTTGCCCTTTATTAAAAAACCAATTTTCTTAGGGCTTGGCATGGTTGCCATTTGTCTACTTGTACTAGGCGCTATTCCAACTACCCAAGAATCTTCTACAATAAAAGCAATAACAGAAGCAAGCGAAGCATTAAGTGAAAAGCCCATTGAACCAGCGGCATTGGATACTATTATTATTCAAAACATTGTTGCCAGAATAACACCGCCAAACTACACCAATCAAAAGAAATATAGCACTAGTAATCTATCTCTAAATATTCCAGAAAGGTCTGTAATCAAATGGCAATTTGATATTTCTGGTCAGGCTGATCAGAGCGAAATAATATTTGATGATAAAAGGAGAGTTAGTTTAAACGCTAATAACTCCTATAGTCAAACCTTCTCAAATCCTAGTTTTTATCAATACAGATTCGCTAAAGGAGATCATCAATCTATAGTCTCTGATTACTTCCCAATAAAAATAATCGAAGATCAAGATCCAAAAATTGAGATCACAGATATTGCAGAATATCAAAGATTAGAGTTTAAAGAAAATCATGATATAAATTTCAACATACAAGGCGTGGACGATTATGGACTTAACGCCATGTTTATTTCTGCGACACTAGCAAAAGGATCTGGAGAATCTGTAAAATTTAGAGAAAAGCAAATAGAACTAAAAGACCTTAAAAAGGGGTCTGATAACTACAGCGGTAGTTATCAGTTCTCTACGCAAGAACTTGATATGGAGCCTGGTGATGAGTTATATTTTTATGTGGCAGGGAAAGATAATTGTCCATTTGAAAATCACTGGAGCAAATCTACTACACACTTTGTAGTACTAGAAGACACCACAGCTGTAACGCTGGTAGAGGCTGGAGGAATGCAGTTAGATATCATGCCTGATTTTTTTAGAAGTCAGCGACAAATAATAATAGATACCGAAAAACTAATTGCTGAAAAAGATACCCTATCTAAAAAAGTATTCAAAGAAAGAAGTAATGAATTAGGATACGATCAAAAACTACTACGCTTAAAATATGGGCAATTCCTGGGGGAAGAATCAGAGAGCGGATTAGACTTTGACAATGATGTAGATATGGATCTAGAAGGGGAAGAGCATGATCATGCTGACCCTAACCACGTACATGACGAAGGCAACAAAACGCTCAATGACGCGAGATCCCTCATAGATCAGTTTATGCATGACCATGATCATGAGGAAGAAGAAAATCAACTCTTAGAAACCAAGGGCACAGAAAAAATAGAACAAGCAAAAAATCCTGAATGGGTGAAAGAGATGTCTCATAATCATGACAATACAGAAGAGGCTACTTTTTTTGATGTATCGATTAAAAGCAAACTACGGGCGGCATTAAATGAGATGTGGGATGCTGAGTTACATCTTCGACTATTTGATCCAGAGAAATCTTTGCCTTACCAGTATAACAGTCTAGCATTTCTAGATGAGGTAAAAAATCATGCTAGAGCCTATGTACAAAGAATAGGTTTTGAACCGCCTGCCATCAAAGAACAAGAAACCCGACTGACAGGAGAGCTTAAGGAAGTGTACTCAACTCGAGATATTTTAAAAGCCGAAGTCTCTAGTAATACAGAAAAAATTAAAGCTGCACTACCCATCTTGTTAGACTTACAACAAAGCGCCTCTACCACAAGCCTATTAGGAAATCTTGACCTAAACTTATTGCAGCGAGCAGGTGATGAACTTTCACAGATTGCCATCAGCAAATCGGCCTACCTACCTGTATTATCAAAACTCAGATCCTTAATCTCTCATAGCGGCCAGAGCTCAGCAGCAGATCTGTCTATTATAATCGAAGGCTTTCTAGCTATCATCCCTAAGCATAAAAAAGAAGCGATAGCCTCAAGATACTTTAGACACCCTATCAATGTAAAGGTGATCAATGATTTTAAAAAGTCGCGTTAATGGAGTTAACCCTAGCTTCTAGCAGCTTTATTCTGAGTGTTATTTTGATACTGCTAATCCTAGTATGCCATATCTATTTACATTTAAAAAAGAATGGAAAGGAATTCCTAATTATTAGGACATTGTTTCTACTCATCGGATTAGTGGGATTGTTCTTACTCTTTGCAAGGCCGACTATCAAGGAAACTATACCCATTAAAAATATCATTTTAGCAACTAGCAACTCGGCTAAAGTTGTTCCCCAAAAAGGACTCAATCTTAAAACTGTTAATTCTATACATGAACTCTTGAATGCTGAAGCGTCATATGATACTGTAATTATCAGCGGTGATGGATTAAGCGAATCATCATTAAGTCTGTTAGATTCTTTCCAGTTAAAATTTCATCCTTCTGTGAAAATTAAAGGATTCACCGCTATCAATATCCCTATCGCAAAAGAAAAAGAGCCTTGGTCACTAAGTGGAACGATCAATCAGGCCCAAGCCCAAAAAGTAAACCTTAAATTGAGCGATGGACAGCTACTGGAAACAACACCTGATGAAAATGGTAATTTTTTATTTACGGCAGTAGCAGGGAGTGCAGGACATTTTACTTATGAGATAAGCGCTCAGTATCCTGACACTACCATAACTGAAACGATACCTATAGAAATTTTACCTTCTCAAAAGTGGAATCTGTTAGCCCTCAGCTCCTCCCCTACTTTCGAACTCAACTACCTAAAAAACTACTGGGTGAAACTAGGCAATGGATTCACCCTCAAACAAAAAGTATCAAACGACAGATACAAAGAGACCTTTCTAAATAATCCAAAAATTGCGCTGGATAAGATCAATAATCAGGTCCTAAATAAATTCAATTTCTTACTCATAGATACCAAGAGCTGGAATGACCTCAAAGAAACTGAGCAAAGTCTAATCCTCAATTACGTAACTGCAGGGAGAGTAGGACTACTATTTATCGGTATCGAAAAAGGAGATACGGTAGAAAAATTAGCAAATCTAAAAATAGATTCAGAACAAGAAATTGTTGTTGAAAATTCGAACACTAAGATTACTCAAAGCAAAATCTCTAAAGGATATAGAAGCCTCCGATTCAATAAATTTATGCCTGCAGCTATTAGAAACTATGGTTTAGGAACTATAGCTGTGATGACCATTCCGGAGACTTACAGGTTCCTATTAGCAGATGATAATACTAGCTATCAAAACATATGGGCGAAGATCTTTTCTGAGCTCTATATCGCTCCCTCAGAAGAGGTGATATTTAAAAGCCCTACATGGAATTGGGAAAATGAGGATGTTAATATAAACATCTACGCTAACAAAAATATAGAGGAGCAAGCATCTCTAAACTCAGCTATACAAGTACCCATCTACGAGACTAAAGATCAGATAGGTATGTACGCAGCCACTGTGAGATCTAATGCTGGCTGGAATAGGCTAAGTATAAATGCTGATAAATACGTACATAGATTTTATACCCACCCAAGCAACTCCTGGCACGCGATAAAGCAATCTCATCTACATAGCATAAACCATACAGCTGCCAAAGCACAACGAGCTATAAGCAAGAGAGAAAATCACACATCTAAAGAGCTACCGTTCTACTGGGGCTTGATTATTAGTCTTATAGGGTTTGGAGGTTTATGGATGCATGAAAGAATTTACACTTAGTTATTGCAATTAGAATCTCGAAACCATAACTTAACCATTCAAATCATAAGTTATGTACAAGCTCTCCACCCTATTCGCAATCATTATCCTATTAACAAGCTGCCAATCTGAAGTCAAAAAAGCAGCTATCACTGCGGACGCCCCAAAACTCGGCGTAATATCAATCGACGTCACCGGGAGTGAAGAAGCAATTCCAGTATTCGAAAAAGGCCTAAAACTGCTACACAGTTTTGAGTTTGACGATGCAGGAGAAAAATTTAGAGAAGCCCAAACTATAGATCCTGATTTTGCTATGGCATACTGGGGAGAAGCAATGACTGAAAATCACCCGCTATGGAGAGAACAAGAATTTGACAAGGCAAATGAAATACTTAATAAGTTGGGAGAAACTAAGGATGAACGTCGCGCAAAATTCAAAACTGACTTTGAGAAAGATATGTTCGATGCAGTCTCTATCTTATACGGAGCTGGAGACAAAAAAGAAAGAGATCAAGCTTATTCAGATTTTATGGGAACGCTACATGATAAATATCCAGATAATCATGAAGTAACAGCGTTTTATGGATTATCAGTTCTTGGCGCAGTCAAAGGTGGTAGAGACTTAAATGAATATGGTAAAGGAGCTAAAATCGTCCAAAGCGTAATAGAAGAAAACCCCAATCACCCCGGCGCATTACATTATCTGATACATAGCTATGATGACCCTAACAATGCACCCAAGGCGCTATCGGCAGCAAACACCTATTCCAAGATCGCTCCTGAGGCAAAGCATGCTTTACATATGCCTTCGCATATCTATGTAGCCTTAGGCATGTGGGATGAGGTCATCTCTTCTAACGTAGCTGCGTTCGCAGCAAGTGAAAAAAGGAAAGCTAAAAAAGACCTAGGTAATGATGCCTTAGATTATCATTCTTTAAAATGGTTAATGTATGGCTATCTCCAGAAGAAAGAATTTACAAAAGCTAGAGCACTTGTAGCAGACATGGAGCGGTACTGTTATGAAGAACCTTCCGCACGAGCTATGACACACAATGTGATGATGAAAGCGGCATATTTTGAGGAGACTGGCCAGTGGGCAGATGAACTGGTACTAGATACTATAGATTACAGTGGGCTTCCCATTCAGATATTTGGGACTTACAGTTACATGACTGGTAAGCATGCCCTGAATAATGGAGAAGGTGATAAATTAGTATCAATAATCGCAACACTTGATACCCGAATAAAAGAAACAGCAAATGATCTGATCATAGGGAATCCATCTATGTGCAGCGGTTCTTATCAAAGAGGTAGACCCACTCAACTGCATGTCGACAGAGCTAAGGTCATGCAACTTGAACTCGAAGCCTTACTTGCTATAAGAAACGACGATCAAGTATTGGCTGAGGCATTTATGATAGATGCTTTTACGCTTGAAGATGCCACGACCTATATGTATGGACCTCCCGACATTGTAAAACCTTCTCACGAGATGTATGCAGACTGGCTAGTGGAGCAAGGTCGGTCAGAAGAAGCAATAGAGCATTTTAAGATTACGCTGGAGAGAGCACCTAAGCGGTTGATCGCGACAGAAGGGCTAGAGCGAGCTGGGGTTTAAGAGGAATTCAAGCAGGGATGCTTGAACCAACCGACAGCATTTGAATCAAACAATAGCGTGCTTTAACGAACCTAAACTTAGCCACTAAATGAATTGGGTTAAAAACATTATTGAGCAATGCAATGTTACCTTTGTTCGATTCTATGACTACAAAGGCTCTGCTTAAAAAAATCTGGTTACTTTCTCTTCCTGTTACTATAACTAACCTTCTTCAGACTTCTATCACCATCATAGATACATTGATGATCGGAAGGCTCGGGCCTATCCCGATTGCTGCAGTCGGCATGAGTAACACAGTTAGGATCTTGATCTTGATCACCATGCTATCTGTATCTGGTGGAGCTATGTCACTTATAGCGCAAGCAAAAGGCAGTCGCGATCCACAGCGTATGAGTTTTGTAACTAGACAATCTATTATTGCTGGTTTAATGTTATCCGTGGTCATTGCTATTGCTGGAATATTACTCACGCCTATACTACTCAACTTTATGAATAGTGGGAATGATCCAGAAGTAGTAGAGCTAGGCACTTGGTATTTATATGTGACGTTCTTAGCGACTCCATTCATCTTACTTAATTTTACTGCCAATCGTCTGATGCAGGGCGCAGGTGACATGAAGACGCCGCTTGCACTCACCATCATTTTAGTGATCCTCAATGTTATTTTCAATTACATTTTTATATTCGGTTATGGGCCTGTACCCGCTTTTGGAATTGTGGGAGCAGCTATAGGGATGATGATCGCCAGAGCTATTATTGCTATCATCCAGTTGATCGTTTTTTATTCTGGCAAAAACACTGTCAAAATTCTTGCGGGAACTTGGAAGCCTCATAAGATCTTGATCAAAGACATTCTCAACATCGGTGTCCCTTCTGGAATAGCAGGAATATTCAGGCATGGTTCTATAATTATCGTCATGAGTATTATCACAGCAACCACTCTAGGAACCCTAGGTGCTGCAGCGCTAGCAATTTGTCTGCAGATAGAATCTATCGCAGCGACCATTGGGATCGGTCTCAATATCACTGCCACAGCTCTAGTAGGACAGCAGCTAGGTAAGTGGCAACCTAATGAAGCTTACCGCATCGGGAACATGATGACCTACATCTGTTTGATAGTCATGGTGATCTTGGTAATCCCCATGATAATCTGGAGTGAAGAACTTATCTTACTTTTTGATCCTTCTGCCAACGCAGATATTCTGAAAGGTGGTGTCTCCTATTTACATAGTAATACTATCTTTTTACCAGTATCTGCTTTTGCTATTTTATTGACTGGAGCTTTGCGAGGAGCAGGTGATACTAAACCACCGATGATCAGCACCATTGTTGGAAGAAACCTGATTACTATTTCGTTGGCCTATCTTTTTGTTTATCAATTTGACCTGGATTATATGGGCGTGTGGTATGCGATAATTATTGGACGATTCGTAGATGCTATTTACCTATGGACGGTATGGCGAGCTAAGAATTGGAGACTTGTTGCGCTTAAGAAAACGGAGATTTACAGGACTCATCTCAAAGACTTATCGCGTGAGAGGATTATTGAATTCCTGAATAAATTTAGAACTCCTCAGATGGCTATGTCTATGACTACAGAAGTGGTTATGTCAAATGGAGTCAGATATACTCGTCCTGATTCAACTATTGAAATCAAATTCGAAAATGGAAAGTTTGCAGAAGTCATACCCTAAAACAATTTTTCACTACTATACAACGATTTCAATTTCCAAAGTAAAGCGATTAAAACAAATTGTATCACTAATCTTATATACGACGCATTTCGGCTACCCGTAAAAGGATCTTCTGCAAACACATCCCAAATATGGAGTGGCAGAAAAGCAAGCATTAATAGAAAAAAGGATAAAGCTCCGAGGCGTTGATATTTATTGGTAAATAATAATAGACCTATAGCTATTTCGATGACTCCTGAGATATACACAATTGGAAGGGCGAAATCCATCAGAAAAGGGGGAATAACTTTTTCGAAAAAGGTAGGATTTACAAAGTGTTGGACTCCTGCATAGGTTATAAATAGAGCCAGTAATAATTTAATTACGAACCAAACTTTGGACATTGTCTTGTTTATTTTTATGTATAAAAAATGCACCTACTTATAAAGAGCAGAAGCAATTAAAAACAGAAACCTTTAAAAAGGAGAAAGAATAAGTGCTACTCTCTCTCCTTTAAACATGTTAGTTTAGAATTATTCTTCTCCGAAGTCAAAAGATTCTCGCCTCAAAGATCTCTAGCCTCTAACCTGTTATTTTTCCTTCCATGAGACTTCACCTCTAAAACTCTCTCCTCTAATCTCTACGAAACCTTCAATATCAATTTACCCTTCTTCTCCCCATTAAACAACTTACAGAAAGTAGGATAAAAATTCTCTATACCTTCTTCGATATGCTCTCTAGACTTAAGCTTACCTGCTTGCATCCACTGCGCCATCTGCATGCCTCCTTCAGCATATCTATCTTGCCAATCAAACACAACCAATCCTTTCATCATCGCTCTATTCACAAGTAGCGACAGATAGTTACTTGGTCCTTTGACGGCTTCTTTATTATTGTATTGAGATATCGCTCCACAAATTGGAATACGTGCTCCACGATTAATTTTTGTTAAAACAGTATCAAGGATCTCCCCACCTACATTATCAAAATATACGTCGATCCCATCAGGACAATGTTCTTTAAGTCCATCTCTCACGCTACCTTGTTTGTAATCTATACATGCATCAAAACCTAATTCTTCCACAACGTACTTACACTTTTCTGGACCACCTGCAATACCTACTGCTCTGCAACCTTTGATCTTTGCGATCTGACCTACAACACTACCTACCGCACCTGCTGCACCTGAGACCACGACTGTCTCTCCTTCCTTTGGCTGTCCGACTTCTAAAAATCCGAAGTATGCTGTAAAGCCTGGCATCCCCAAAGTGCTTAAGAACTTTTCTGGAGGCAATCCAAATGTATCAGTCTTCATGCAAAAAGATCCATCTGAAACTGCGTACTGCTGCACACCCATACTACCCGTTACATAATCTCCCACCTTATATCCATCATGATTACTTTCTATAACTTTACCAATTGTACCTGCTCTCATCACTTCATCTATTTTCACTGGTGGTATGTATGACTTCATATCATTCATCCATCCTCTCATCGCAGGATCTAGAGATACATAATCTATTTTGGTCAAGAACTCCCCTGGCCCTGGAGAAGGCATTGGATTTGATTCTAGTTTCCAAGTATCTTCTGATGGCATCCCTACTGGACGACTGGCTAACTTTAGTTGCTTATTTACTGACATGCTATATGATTTTTTATTGACAAAAATTTAAAAAACTAAACTTAGAGTTTAATTTTTAATTATAATGGATATCTTACTGATAATAATCAAATCACTATGGCTTCTAGATATCAAACAACTAATGGGACTGGACTTAACAGAGACTCATTACCAATGAGACTATGGGAGAAAGCGAAGATCTATGGGATTTGGAATCCTGCAACTATTGACTTTAGTCAAGACAAAAAAGATTTTGCAGCACTAAGTGATCTGGAGAAAGAATTTTTGATGCAGACAATATCCCAATTTCAGGCAGGAGAAGAGGCGGTTACTGTAGACATTCTACCATTGATCATGACGGTAGCAAACGAAGGGAGGATCGAAGAAGAAATATTCTTGACCAGTTTTCTCTGGGAGGAAGCTAAGCACATGGATGGTTTTAATAGATTTATAAATGAGGTGACGGATTACGAAGGAATTGACGTTGATCATATGATGGTGCCTTCTTATAGATTGATATTTGATAAGTTATTACCTGATGCTATGAATGCATTAAAGAACGACCCTTCTCCTGTCAACCAAGTGATTGCATCTACCACTTACAATATGATCGTAGAAGGTGTATTAGCAGAGACAGGATATTATGGTCTTTTTCAAGCATTGGATGAAAAAAAAATGATGCCTGGGCTTAGAGAATTCATCGGCAAATTAAAGCAAGACGAATCTCGACACATAGCTTATGGTATCTATTTAATATCTAGATTGGTAGCAGAGAATGGAGAAGAAGTTTGGCAAGCATTCAATGACCAAATGAATAAAATGCTCACACCTGCGATGCAGATAGTAAGTGAAGGATATGAAAAATTTGATGTAATTCCATTTGGAATGGATCAAGAAGAACTAATGGGTTATGCGATGGGACAATTCCAAAAGCGACTTGCTCGGGTGACAAAAGCAAGAACTCAATCTATAGAAGAATTAAATAAAGAAGTACTTGAGACTGTAGAAGTCTAAGTTAAACTCAAAACAAACTATGTTAAACTTATCAGTAATACTCGAAGACTCGGCTAAACGCTATGCTTCAAAATCAGCATTCACCTTTGGAGATACCACACTTAATTTTGCACAATTAAATGGTGCAGCTAATCAAGTCGCCAACGGTTTAGTCAAGTTAGGAATACAGAAAGGAGATAAAGTAGCTTTGAGTTGTCTTAATCTACCGTACTTCCCCATCGCATATTTTGGAATACTAAAAGCAGGAGCTACTGTTGTTCCATTGAGTGTATTGCTTAAGCAAGATGAGATCAAGTATCACTTAACTGATAGTGATGCTGCTGCGTACTTTTGTTTTACTGGTACTGCTGACCTACCAATGGCCCAAATGGGTAAAGCTGGATTTGATGAGGTCGGTGCTTGCACTAATTTTATAGAGATAACAGCAGACCCTACAAGCCCACCTACCATAGATGGCGTTACAACTCTTGGCGGATTAATGAATGGTCAATCGCCTACTTTCGAGACTAGTCAAACTTCTGCAGAAGATACGGCTGTGATCATCTACACGTCAGGCACTACAGGTAGGCCTAAAGGAGCAGAACTGACACACTCTAACCTCATGCTCAACAGCATATTAGCCGCTGACTTAGCTAAACTTAATAATGAAGATGTAACATTAATCGTGTTACCACTCTTCCATATATTCGCCATGACCTGTTTAATGAATGCAGGTATATACAGAGGAGCACACGGAGTGTTACTTCCTCGATTCGATGCTGAAGCGGCATTTGGTCTGATGGCTAAGCACAGTGTTACTGTTTTTGCAGGAGTACCGACCATGTACTGGGGACTACTTAACTACACTGACCCTAAGTTTGATTATGATGCAATAGCCAAGAAAATAAAAGTAGGACTCTCTGGTGGTGCTGCATTACCAGTACAAGTTCTAAAAGATTGTGAAGCCAGGTTTGGATTTAAGATATTAGAAGGTTATGGAATGTCCGAAGGATCGCCTGTTGTGACTTTTAATCATATGGACACGGAGACTAAAGCAGGATCTGTAGGAACTCCTGTATGGGGAGTAGAAGTAAAACTAGTAGACGACCAAGGGAAAGAAGTACCGCAAGGGGAAAGAGGAGAATTACTATATCGAGGTCATAATGTAACTAAAGGCTACTACAAAAAACCAGAAGCAAATGCCAAGACGATAGTCGATGGATGGTTGCACTCAGGTGATGTGGCGATCAAAGATGAAGATGGCTACTACTTCATAGTAGACAGGACCAAAGACATGATCATCAGAGGAGGACTTAATGTCTATCCGAGAGAAGTAGAAGAAGTCATGATCAAGCATGATGATGTTTCGCTTGTTGCAGTCATAGGGATTCCTGATGATAAGATGGGCGAAGAGATCAAAGCTTATGTTGTTTTAGCAGATGGTGCGAAGATCACGGAGGCTGAGCTTATGGCTTATACTAAGGAGAATATTGCTGCTTATAAGTATCCTCGAATAGTTGAGTTTTTGGATGCGCTGCCGATGAGTGCTACAGGTAAGATACTTAAGAAGGAGTTGAGGAAGTTGGTGTAAGGGTCAAATAATTTATTTTTTACTAAATTAACTAATAACTGTGGAGTCTTCGATTTTATCGTCTTCCGCTAGTAAAAATGCTTTGCTCAATACTATAGATAAACCTCTATCTCCTTCAAAGGGATACCAGGAGTTTTGAGAATTATAATTTACTAGGATAAAAACCTTTGAATATCATCATGCGCCTCCATACACTCCTTAGAGATCTTTGGCATATTGATAAATCCATGTATGACATTTGGATATTCTTTAAACTCAACATGATTACCTGCAGCTTTTAGTTTTTTGGCATAAGCAGCCCCCTCATCTTTTAGTGGATCATAGGCAGCTGTGCAGACAAAAGCAGGAGGTAAATTTGATAAGTCCTCGGTCAATAGTGGAGACATCAATGAGTCGTGTATATCCTCTTTTTTGCTCATATAGTGATCGAGAAACCATTGCATCAGAGGTTTGGTTAAAAAATAGCCTTCCCCTAATTTGTCAATCGACGGATGCTTCAATCTCGCATCGACTGTAGGATAGATCAACACCTGTTTTTTAATTTTTGGCCCACCATTGTCTCTTGCTAAAATACTCACGACTGTGGCGAGATTACCACCTGCACTATCTCCCATAACTGTTATATCCTCAGGATCGGCGTTCAGTTGTTCGGCGTTTTTGGCAATCCAAGTAGTAGCATCATAAGAATCTTGATGCGGAATTGGAAATTTATACTCTGGTGCCAAGCGGTAATCTACTGACACTACTACAGCTTGATTTAAATGTGATAGCCTTCTGCACACCAGGTCATGTGACTCGATAGTACGTGTCACAAATCCACCACCGTGATAGAAAATAATCAATGGTAGATTCTTCTGATCAGATGGCTGGTATACACGGATACGAATCTTTTTACCATCTCGGACAGGAATAAACTTATCCTTGACCTTAAACAATTCAATAGGGGCATGATCCAATAGCTTAAGAAACCGAGATAACTCTTTAGCATTTGCCTTCCTGATTTGAGCTGGAGAGATTGTCAAATCTTCTTTTTTGAAGGTATTCAGATACCACAATAACAGACGAAGTTTTATAGTCATTTGCTTTTTTTGAGCTTACTTAAAGACTCTTAAACTACTATTTTATCCGCTAGTTCTTTAATCTCTTTTGACTATCTGGGTACAAATAACTATTTAATCCTCAATCAGTATAACAAACTAGAAATGAGAAGGTTAAATACATATAACCTAAATTAAGAACAATGAATACCGCAACTCCAAAAAAAGCAGCCCACCCCGATCTAAAGCTTCAAAAGGTTAAGAATAAACGATACTATGTAAAAGTACCTGGCTTAAAAATACCTGTCATACTGAATGAGTATCTTTTCAGAAAATGGAAAACTGCTAATCTAATTCATTAGATTCTGAATGACAGCCCTAAGAGGGCTCCGAGCCCTCTTAGGGCTTCTTACTCAAAAAAAGTCTAACCCTTCCCAGAATAGTGCATAACATTATTCTCCAATAGAAATCTAGACAACTTTAGATTAAAAGCCTTTAGTGATCGTAGATCAACATTAAGAAATGGAGATTGATTCTCACCAGAAGCGGCAATCACTTTTGCATAACCTACGATGGTAGTCCAGCCTTGCAGCGTATGGAACATAGGATCAGCATCTGGCTTGACACTGCCATCCGCGATACCTCTCTCTATCTGCTTAGCAGTGAGCTTAAATGGTAGATTATGTATGTCTTGTAGCTTTTTGTAGTAGATACTTTCTTTTTCAGCATCTGTTAGTCTGGTGGTATCTTCCCCTTGAGAAGTAGACCGCATGATGGCAAAATAATCGAGCAGCGCTTCTGTGTAGAGATAATTATTCTCACAGAAATTCATAAAAGTTTCCGTAAGAGCAGTAGAACAATCCAAACCAGTTTTAGACTTGTACTCATCTATCGTCTCATAGTATTCATTTATGAGTTTTTGGAGAGCGGTATAGGTTATCGCTAGATAAAGATTCTCTTTACTCTGGAAGTAGCTATACAAGGTGACTTTAGTTATACCTGCTTCCGATGCAATATCCTCCATCTTAGCATTCTTAAATCCTACCTTACCTATCACGGCTTCGGCAGCATCTATAATATTACTTTCCTTTATTTGTTTCTTTGTTAACTGCATGCTAGGGTGCTACTGGTGTTATCAAATAAAGATAAGATTCTAAATCTGATATTCTTTTCGATTGAACAGCTTGATCAGTTTCTTACAGACCTTTCCTGTCTTCCCTTTGCCGATTTTGTGCTTATCAATTCTAACTATAGGCATTACATCTTTAGTAGTACTTGTTATAAAGACCTCATCTGCCTTAAGCAATTTCTTAAACGAGAATGACTTGTATTCAAGATCAAATTCAGATTTGGCTGCTTTTATAAATCGCTTACGCGTTATCCCTTCCAATATCTTCTTGTTGGGAGTATAAATTTTATCATTTTTTATCATGAATACATTTGCCCTAGAGGTCTCATGTACTTTACTGTCATGGTGATATAGCACATCCACGGCGTCATACTTCTTCATCTTAGGTGCAAGCCTTACTGCATTAAAATAATTAGTAGACTTAACCAACGGGAACGTCCGCATAAACTCGTCGCTTATTAGGTTCGCTCCTTTAGAGAATAAATTATTATCCCAGACATTGATCTCATGGTTGATGATCATAAAGTTAGGCTTCTCTCCAGGCAAGAATCCATTAGGAGAGTTACCGCCAGTTACGATCAGTTTTATGTAAGAATTTGGCGCTTCATTTTTCTGCATTAAGGAGATAACCATATTATGCACATCTGATCTGTAATAAGGAAAGTCAAATCCCGACCGCTTCATGGATCTATAAAATCTATCTAGGTAAAACTCACTAAATAGAAAAGCCCCATCCTGTATCCTGAAAAAATCAAATATTCCATATCCTCGCTGAATAGCTAGATCAGAGATCGGCACTACCGCCTTATCATACTCCATGAAATCTCCATTGAGTATTACATATTTATACATATCCCTACTTATTTATTGTGGTTACTGAGCTTTCTAGATTCAAAAATAAAAGATTAAAATTTTAAAATGCAATGATAGATTAATTCTACTTTTTTTGCACTTCACAATTCTTACCGCTAACCCACCACATGAACTCTTTTTTCCTGAAACCTCTCTCCTCTCTCCTGATTACAGATTTTTAACCTCTGCAACTAGTGCCTGAATAGACACCTTAGCATCTCCAAATAACATTTTATTCTTATCATGAAAGAAAAGTGGATTCTGAATACCAGCATATCCTGGACTCATGGATCGCTTAAGGACGACCACATTCTTTGCTTCCCATACATTCAAGACAGGCATACCATAGATAGGACTGCCCGGGTCATCGTTAGCTGCTGGGTTGACTACATCATTAGCCCCTACGATGACTACTAGATCAGTATTCGGTAATGCACTATTAGCATCTTCGAGATCTATTAATTTTGGATAAGGTACGTCTGCTTCTGCTAACAATACATTCATATGTCCAGGCATACGTCCTGCGACTGGATGTATCGCATACTTCACATCTACCCCATTTGCTTCTAACAGGTCATCTAATTCTTTCACGACTTTTTGTGCTTGTGCAACCGCTAACCCGTATCCTGGCACAAACATGACCGACTGAGAATAAAACAATTGGATGGCCACATCACTTGCATTGGCCGTCTTCGCTACTCTACCGTCATCAGATGCCACAGCCGCAGCTCCCCCGCCGAATCCTCCTATCAATACACTGAACAGTGACCGATTCATAGCCTCACACATCAGGACCGTAAGTATCGTCCCAGAAGCCCCTACCAAAATACCACCTACAAGCATTAACTGATTACCGAAGATCAATCCAGCAGCAGCAGCCGACAACCCTGTAAAAGAATTTAACAGAGATATCACCACTGGCATATCGGCTCCCCCTATAGGTGCCACAAACGAAAATCCATAGATCAAGGAAATAATTAGGAAAGCAATGATCATCCCTTGCGATCCTATATTCATCATAAGATAAATCCCAAAACCCAAGACTACAAGCAGCATGATGTTATTAAGTATACTATGTCCTTTGAAGGTTACATATTTATCCTTTATCCTACCATCTAACTTTGCAAATGCTAGTAAACTACCTGTGAAAGAAACTGCGCCAATAAGTAAAGTGAAGTAGACTATCGCAGCCTGACCTAGACCCATTGCAGTTCCTTGATTTTGGAATAACTCCACTAATGCTAACACCATCGCACAAGCGCCTCCTAGACCATTAAAAACAGATACCATCTGGGGCATTGCGGTCATCTTGATCTTCTTAGCTACAGGAAGTCCTATCACTGCACCAGCGATCATTCCTCCTACTATCCATCCGTAATTATTATTGCCCCCATTTGCAACAGGCTGGATCAATGCTCCTATGATCGCTAAGCCCATGCCAACTGCAGCATAAATATTTCCTTTACGAGCAGTATCTGGTGAGCTCAGCAATCTCAATCCCCAAACAAATGCAACAGCACCAATGAGGTATAATAAGTTTATTAAAAATCCACTTTCCATACCTTAGCTTTTAGCTTTTTTCTTCTTAAACATCTCAAGCATTCTATCCGTCACGGTGAATCCTCCGACTACATTTATCATCCCTAAGATGATACCGATCAACCCTAGACTAAGACTAAAATAATCTCCAGGATCAGATTGTCTTATCAATAATATGGCTCCAATGATCACGACTCCACTGATGGCATTTGCTCCAGACATCAGTGGCGTATGTAGCACTGTAGGCACTTTAGAGATGACTTCAAATCCTAGGATCACCGTAAAGATCAAGAGATATATCAAATATAAATTCCCATTAAAAAACTGAACTATTGTATCCATCGATCTTATTTAGAATTAGAAGAGATCATCGATTCTCTTATGATTTGATTTTCCATATCCAGATCAAGTTTTCCTTCCTTGATCATTATGGCTAAGTAGTTACATACATTGTTGCTAAAGAGTGTACTCGCATCTTGCGGCATATCCGCAGCGAGATCTGAGTCTCCTATTATTTTCACACCATTATACTCTACCACTTCTCCTTGTTTACTATTTGCACAGTTGCCTCCAGACGATGCTGCTAGATCTACGACTACGGATCCTGGCTTCATTTTATCCAATGTCTCTTGCGGTACTAGCAGCGGTGCTTTACGGCCTCTCACTTGTGCTGTTGTGATGACTATATCTGATTGGGCTGCTCGCTCTTGCACGAGTGCTCTTTGTTTCTTTAAGAATTCTGGACTTTGCTCTACTGCATATCCGCCTGCAGATGTATCATCAGTCGCCCCTTCTACTTCTACAAATTTTGCTCCTAGGCTTTTCACCTCTTCTTTGGCAGCGGCTCTAGTATCGAATGCTTCTACCATTGCACCTAGCCTACGTGCTGTTGCTATCGCTTGCAGACCTGCAACTCCGGCACCCAGCACTAGCACCTTAGAAGGTTTGATACTACCAGCAGCGGTGATCATCATCGGCATATATCTTGGTAAATGTTCTAAGGCCTTAAGCACTGCTTTATAACCAGCAACGGAGGCCATAGAAGATAATACATCCATGGATTGTGCAATCGATGTCCGTGGGATCATATCCATGCTAAATGCATTAAGTGGATATTTTTTCAAACCTTCGACAACCGTCTCATCATTGTACGGGGCAAACATACTTATGACAGTAGCGCCTTCCTTCATTTCTGATAATACCTCATCGCCACCTGGCTTGATACTTATGATCATATCTGCATTAGAGATGATCTCACTTCTTGGCTTTATAGAAGCTACCCCTTCGTAAGCACTATCTGACAAAAAGGAATTATCCCCCGCTCCACTTTCTATCCAGATATCAGCACCTAAGGCACCTATCTTCTTCGCTCCTAGTGGAACTAGGGCTACGCGAGGGTCATTTTGTTCTTTTAGTATTCCTACTATCATAACTAGTTGTTTTACAATAATTCTTTAGGAGTCATCATTGTTATATAATATTACACAGAATTATTAGTAAATAATAAGCTTGATGAGTCAATTTAAGGAGTTACTAAATATTCTCGATCTAGAACAGTTAGAGGAATTTAAATTTAGAGGGCATTCTCTAGACATAGGAAGCCCACAAGTATATGGTGGTCAAGCGATTGCGCAATCGCTGCAGGCGTCAGGCACTACGGTCTCAAAAGATAGGATGCTGCACTCGATGCACAGCTACTTCTTGAGCCCAGGTAACATGGAGAAGGAGATCATCTATGATGTGGATGTGATCAAGGATGGGAGGACATTCAATAACCGTAGAGTACTGGCCAAGCAAGGGGATAGAAATATATTTTTGCTAGCTGCCTCTTATCAGATCGCAGAAGATGGATTCTCCCATCAGGCCAATATGCCAAATGTTGCACAGCCAGAATCGCTTAGCTCCTTTCCAGAAATTTTTGCCAAGGTCGCTGCAGAAAATAATATTAAGCCTAGAGGAATATATTCAGAAGATAGTTCTATACAATTCAAACCTGTCGAGCATTTTGATATTACCAATCCTGGAATAAGAGCACCTAAGTCTCACGTGTGGTTCAAAGCTAATGGCAAATTACCTGATGACCAAGCGCTAAGGAAAATACTTATTTCTTATGCATCTGATTTTAATTTATTAATGACTTCGCTCTTTCCTCATAATGTGACCTTGTTCACTACGCCTATGAGGATCGCTAGTCTTGATCATGCGATGTGGTTTCATCGTGATATCATACAGGATGATTGGATGTTGTATACTGTTGATAGTACCAATGCTTCTGGTGCTCGAGGGTTTTGTAGCGGTAAGATCTTTTCGCGTGATGGTGTATTGATAGCATCTACGGTCCAAGAAGGACTGATCAGAAAAATATGACAAATGCCAAAAGAAGTAGTTGTACTGGGATGCGGGATAGTAGGATTAACAACTGCTATCACACTACAGGAGCATAATTTCATAGTAAAAATAATAACTGCCAAACTACCTGCCGAAACAACCTCTGCCGTAGCTGCTGCCATCTGGCTACCTTATGAGGTCAAGCCAATCGACAAGGTGAAATACTGGAGCCGCACCTCGTATGACAAATACTCTACCTTGAGTGATGATATTTCTTCTGGCGTGAATATGGTTGATATGACTATCATCATAGGAGCAGAGGAGGATGCTTGGTGGTTAGATGCCTTACCACGTGAAAATATTAGGAGAGCAAAAACAGAGGAACTTCCAGCCGATCATGACTTAGGTTATATTTTGAAAGTACCTATGATCGAGACTCATCTACATCTTCAGTTTTTACTCGAAAAATTTGAAACTAATGGCGGTCGGGTGGAAATTCGAGCGGTAAGTAATCTAGAGCATTTAGATAGATCTATACCTGTCATAAATTGTACTGGACTCGCGGCAAGGCAACTTACTGATGACCAAGAATTATATCCTATCCAAGGCCAGGTAGTCTACCTAGTAGCCGATCCAAAAATCAAATGTACAGTATCAGAAATAGCTACAGGAAAAAATAAAGATAAACTAGCATACATCATTCCCAGATCTGACCATATTGTTCTAGGAGGTACCGCCAAGGTAAATGAGGAAGGCCTACAAGCTAGCATGGAAGAAGCACAAGCCATCATCAACAGATGTAAACAATTAGATAGTGAAATAGACTCTAGCAAATATGTAAGCACTACAGTCGGACTTAGGCCAGGAAGATCCGAGATAAGACTCCAAAAAGAAAATAACATCATCCATAATTATGGTCATGGAGGTGCAGGATATACAGTTGCCTGGGGCTGCGCAATCTCAGTTATGGACCTAATCTAAACATCGTAATGTTTTTTTTATTACCTTATTGAAAGTTATAAAGACACAAGGTGTTTCTGGAAGGTCCTATTAAAACATATAAAACAAAATGAATTATTTATCTAAAATTGTTATCCTAGTAATATCACTATGTTTGGTCTCCTGTAGTGCCTCAAGGCTAAGTGATAGTAAAGAGATAGATCAAAATTCTGCAGGCGTGGCCTTCACACTTGCTGATCTACTAAGAAACGAACCAGGTGTAAAAGTCCAAGGTACTGGAACTAACGTCTCCGTTATGATCAGGGGAGGAGCTGGCAACTCTATCGCTACCAGCCCGAGGCCTTTGTATGTCATCAATGGAACGGTAATCGGCAATAGCTACAATGCTGCTAGCAACTCACTTAATATAAATGAAGTCGATAAGATAAGAGTAAAAAAAGGACTCAGCTCCACGACGCTCTACGGTAGTCAAGGATCAAATGGAGTTATTGAAATATTCACAAAAATTAACGGTTCGAAATAGGAAAAAGAAATCCTAACAATATCCTACCTTGCAGGAGATCATGCAAGGAAACAAACCGTCCAAGAAGAAGATAAGCTTCTCCCTACAGAGTAGACTTAAGGCTTACCTTAAGATCTACGATTCTTTTGTCAAATTACCAATCCACTACTCAGACCTACAGCGCTATATAGCTAATACACCACTACTCAACTCTGATGGGACAGATACGCTATGGGAGACCGTTTACTACAGTGATTTTGAATACACCGAGTATAACAAATCCCTCTGTGAGATATACGCTCTCATCAAAACGGATGGAAATCTAGAAGCCATAGAACACCTCGAAGTAGCAAGAATAGACTACTGTACTTTTGGAAATACTAATCCATTTAGGATAAGAATCATCAATAAGCTAAATGATAATTATGACCACTTCTATATCAAAAGAGTAGACTCCTCTAGGATATATGGCTTAGAGCTGGAGCGATTACTATCGCCTAACTACGTACAGTATCTCGTCGATAAAGAGACCTTAGTCGAGGAGCACATCGCAGGTATACCAGGCGATGACTTTATGAATAGATATATATCTAGCAATGAATTTGACAATACTAGAATCGCTAAAGAATTTATCAAATTCAATGAAAGATGTTTTGTCAGACTGCTAGGGGATATGAGATCCTACAATTACATAGTGGATATCACACCTGATATCGAAGGCTCACAATACAGGATAAGAGCCATAGATTTTGATCAGCAATCCTATGAAGGATGGAAGAGTTTTTATCTTCCGCAGTATTTCAAGGGTAATAATCCTATCATACAGATGGGCATGAAGCATATCTCTCCAGCAGCTGTAGCTCAGTACCAGTTAGAAGAGCGATCCCTCATTGCACTGAGGGCTAAGAGTTCTAAAGCAAGGCTAAATTCTTTACTCAAATGTATGATCAACGATTCTATCTCGTTTCCTCAAAAGGTAGAGCAGCTCAGAGAAGAACTTGCTCACCATCACAAGAATAATAAATTCTTATCCTGTAAAAACATGGGTCAAATCGTCTTGACCAATATTGAGCTGGTTTTGCAGAAAGAGTTTAAGCAGAGTATTATTGATATCTCGGATTAAAGAACATAGAGACTTATTACTGCATGTCATGAAGATAAAAAAATGATGATCACCTACACCTATTAAAGTATGTATCGGACATCTCTAGAAATAAAGTACAATTTCAAACTATGAAAAAAGACCGCAGCTCTTTCGAATCAGCGGTCTTTCCAATTGCCATGGTACAACACAGCCATCATCAAATATTATCCCTCATTGGTACAAGTATCTTTTAACTCTTGGAGAGCTTCTACACTATCTGCGGTGATTTGAGTTCCATCCTCGTATTCGGCCGTTACCGGAAATCCTAATGATGGTCTCTCCGCATCTCTTCCATTCTCTTCTTTGTAAGTTTTTAATGCCTCACGCTTACTCTCAGCATCTTCAAAAGTTTGAGCAGTACCATCTGCAAAATTATAAGTTAGCGGATATACTAGAGAAAAACACTTCTCCCCTTTATCTCCTCGTTTTCCTTTTCCTCCGTTTCCTCTTTTTCTTCCATTCTCATCACCACAAGTTGCTTTTGCTGCTTTGAGTTCGTCTTGAGATGCAATGTCTAGTGTCTCACCATCCTGATTGATCACCTGAATCGGGAATACAAGGTCTGGTCTGTATCCTTTTCTATGACCTCTCTTACCCCCAGTTGTATCCGCAACTTCGGTATTGTTATCTTTCCAAGTTTGGACAGTGGTTTTTAATTCTTCTTGATCAGCAACCGTAGCCGTCGTATTATCTGAAAAAGATATAGTAATAGGAAACACCAACTCTACACAAGGGTTTCTATCACCCCTACTTTGTTGTAGATCACCGAACGCATCACCTACAAAATTTTCTGTGGAGAGTAATGTATCTTGAGCTAAGTCATCGCCACAAGAGGTTAGTCCGATACATAATACAGCAAGTAAAAATGATAAGATCTTTAAATTTTTCATTATAAATTTTTATAGGATTAATAATCTGTTTACACGCTTATAAGCTCAGAAGACTAACCGTGTACTCACATCAAATTGTTAAAGAAATCATAACTGCAAAATCATTCTATCTTTGGAGGGTTAAATAGGCAAACGAAAAAAATAATGTCCGATAAGATCTTATGGAGGCAACTAAAGGAGGGAAATCACAAAGCCTTAGAAACTGTCTATCGCACTCACTTCTCCCACCTTATCAACTATGGTAAGCGATTCTCCAATGACAGTGCCACGGTCGAAGATGCTATACAAGAACTATTCATAGAATTATGGAATAAGAGAGAATCCTTGGGTGAAACTGATGCTATCAAACCATATTTACTGGTTTCGTTGAGAAGGAAGATATTCAGATCTGTCAAACAGATACAAAAAACTGTCAATGATAATGAGCCTACCGACTATCATTTTGATGCTGTATTAGCCATCGATGAGGATATCATAGGTAGAGAAATCGCAATAGAGCAAAAGCAGAAACTAGCAGATGCCATGAAGAAACTAAGCCATAGGCAAAGAGAAGTATTATATCTCAAGTACCAGTCCAATATGGATTATGAAGGCATATCAGAGGCTATGGATATAAATTACCAATCCGCTCGAAACTTAGTATCTAAAGCCATTGCAGCGTTATCCAAGCACCTTATTATTGTATTGATGATAATTCTTCTTGGACAATGAGTACAAAATGTTATTGTCATACTTATAGTTATAAATAAATAGAAGTCTGATGAAAACAAGAACTATGGTCAGTTTATTTCTGCTTACGTTTCTCTTAGCATGTGGCGAAGACACAGATCAGGATATCCATGCTGTAGATAATTATGTAGATGCTCGGTTAGTTGGATATTTTGAAAGCTTCAGAGCGGATGCAGAAAAATGGGATATAGAGGTAGATTACACAGCTATGAATGTAAAAGGATATATAGAAAACATCTCAGATAGAGGTGTCGCAGGTCAATGTCAAACTTATGTTAATGGCAACAAGGCGGTGGTCTTTGATGAAGCTTATTGGAATAAAAGCGCTAACCTAAAAAAGGAATTTCTTGTATATCACGAGCTAGGACATTGTATTCTTGGCAGAGATCATTTAGATGATTCCAATAGAAAGGGAGACTGCAAAAGTATAATGAATAGCGGAGGCACTTCTTGTATCCTTAACTATACAGCGGTTACAAGAGAAGCTTTTCTGGAAGAACTATTTACCAATTTTTAGAAATTTAAAGATGGATGAATTTTTACAATTTGAATCAACAGACTTTGCTCAAGAAGCCTCTTTTATCAATTGGGTGAATGCTACTAATGTGTCCGATATCAATCAATGGAATAAATGGATAGCCGATCATCCTGAGAAGAGAGAAGTAGTAGACAAGGCAAAGCAAATAGTGTCCTCCATAAAATTCAAAGAAGGAAATAATACTCCAAACTTAGAAGATAAGATCTGGAACAACATATCGAAAGCAACTCAAATCAAATCTGATATAAACGCTGCTTATAAGCCATCCGGAGTGATAAGCTTATGGAAAAAATGGGTGCCTTTGGTCGCTGCTGCAGTCATCGCCCTACTAGTTTATGTCAATGTATCTATAGGTACCGACTATGATACTAACATCAAGACTACGTATGCAGAAAACAGCCAAGAACTACTACCGGACGGATCTGTCATTGATATAAATGCCAAAAGTACGCTTGCTTATAGTAAAAGAAAATGGGATAGCAATCGTGAGATAAAACTAGAAGGAGAAGCATACTTCAGCGTAAAGAAAGGAAGCAAATTCACTGTGGTCACAGAGAATGGAGATGTAGAAGTACTAGGTACTAGCTTCAATGTATATAGCCGGGGTGATATATTCTCCGTAGAGTGCGAAACTGGTAAAGTGAGTGTAACGGCTGATGGCAAAGAGGTCATCCTCACCCCCAATGAAAGTGTAAGGCTAGATCTTACTAAAAATGAAGTGTCCAAGAATGAAATAAGCAATAAACGAAGTGCATGGCGAAGAGGGTCGTACAATTATAAGGGTGCAATGTTGCAACAAGTGTTTGAAGATATAGAGCGACACTTTAATGTTAGTATCAACACAAGTGACCTCCCTGCTGACCTATCTTACAATGGAAAATTCAACGGCACTAATATAGATTCAGTTCTACATCAAGTATGCTGGCCACTTGATCTGGAAATAAGCCATGTAGATAAAGTCTATCAGATAAGCTCATCTAAAAAATAGTTGATCATCTTTATTAGAAGTATAATAATTATTCTCATTGGACTTACTGCGCAGTACGTCCATGCTCAAACAGCTGTGAAGGATCTGCAGATAGATTATAAGGCAAGCCACAGATCGATCGTAAACATCATAGAAGACCTAGAGCGTAAGTATGATATTAATTTTGCCTATGCCTCAGAAAGCTTCGGGCAGATACATCTGGATGTCAATTTCGAAAAGCAATCCCTTGGTGCAGTCCTAGACCTCTTGACAGCTCAAAATAATCTAGAGTACAAGGTATTCGATGGGGTCATCATGCTCCGTAAATCCAACGACTATAGTGACCTAGTCTCAACAGAGAATTACAAGACGAGTTATCACCTGAAAGGTAAGGTGATTGAATTAGAGAAGGATACTCCTATGGCTTTTGCAAGTATATCTGTTGCGAATAGTACGATAGGAACCTACACAGATGAGACTGGCAATTTTGATATCGAGATACCAGCAGCATATGCGGAATCTGACTTGATCATCCAATATCTAGGCTACGATGACCAACAATACAAGATAAAAGAAGCCGTAGATGAATTTTTGCTTATCCCCCTAAATGTCAGTGCATACAGCATATCAGAAATAATGATCGTAAACCGTGATCTAGATATCCGAGTCAGCAATAAAGATCAAGCGATGATGATCAGTGAGAGCCAAATACAAAATACCACCTCTGGCTTAGCAGGCAATGATCTAGCGAAAAACTTACAATTGCTGCCAGGCATTAGCGCGACGGATGATGCATCAGCAGACATAAAGATCAGAGGAAGTAATAATGATGAAACCCTACTGATCCTAGATGGTATTCCTATCTACAATGCGAGTCATTACTATGGTATATTCAGCGCAGTCAATAGTAATTATATAGAGAGTATAAACTTATACAAGAATGCTTTTCCAATACACTACGGTGGTAAGACAGCGGGAGTCGTCGAGATGCTAAGCAAAAATAATATAGCTCAGAAACCAAGTCTATCTGCCGAAGTAAACTTACTGACCGCATCAGTAAATGTCGACCTACCCATTACAAAAAAAAGTAGCCTATCTCTCAGTGGTCGATCTACCATAGGTGATGTGTCCAATACTAAATTCAATGCACTTACCAGTAGGCCATTAAATGAAGTGGTAAGGACTCAAAATTTTAGTGATAATACAGCTACCTCTCAAGCTGATCCTAATTTTAGCTTTAATGATATCAATGCAAAGTTCCTATGGATACCAAATGAGAAAAGCAGTATTTCCTTCAATTACTATTCTAGTAATGACGACTTCTCTCTCTCCTCAGGACTTACTAGACTAAATATGCAAGAACAACGTATCGATCTCAAAACGGATAATGAAGAACATTGGAATAATCTAGGTCTAAGCGCAATTTTCAAAACGACATTTGGAAATGGTTTAAATTTTGATTCTAGATTTTTCTATTCTAAGTATGATAACAATAATCTTACAGATCTAAATATAAAGAACGAAAGAGCTAGAGTCATGGATCTACAAGTCATCGCATCACAGTCTAACCAGATACAGGATATAGGTCTTAACACCAAAGCTTCTAAGAAATTTGGTGCTTTTGATCTTACCGTTGGCCTTGATGCTATACAGCATGATGTAGTATATCAGTTTTCAGAAAACAAAACTGATAATCTTATAGGGAATGACCAAGTAGCTGAGTTCACTCCCTATGCCGCTCTCGACCTACAGATGACCGACAAGCTCAGTTTTAATCTAGGTGCTAGGAGTTCCTATTACGAAGGCACTCAAAAATCCTACCTCTCTCCTCGCACATCATTTAATTATGTAGCATCTGAAAAACTAAAACTAAAAGGCTCATACAGCCACAACCAACAGTTCATCAGAGAGCTAAACTATGAGTATAGAGGTCAGCCATACCAGCTATGGGTAAGTGCAGATCAACAAGAAATCCCTATAATCGAATCCACTAACTTAATGCTAGGTGGGACTATGAGATTTGGTAGATTCTTGCTTGATGTTGAGCTCTATCAAAAAAATATGACTGGTATGATAGAGTACGTAGTACTAGCTCCCACAGGCATGCCAGATGGAGGTGCTCCTGGGCAACTTCCTCAAGAAAACATGACTAGTAATTATGATCTCTTTACAGGAGTAGGCAGATCAAAAGGGATAGATATTTTACTTAGTTCGAATTTTAAGAACTACGACACCTACCTCAGCTATACGCTAAGCAAAACGGAAGAAAGCTTTGAAGAAATACGCAGAGGAGAGTACTTCGCATCAGAGGATGATAGGACACACCAGTTAAAATGGATCAACGAATATCATATAGGTAATCTAAGCCTTGGAGCTAATTGGATATTTAGCACTGGTAGATTATACACGGACCTTACTGCCTTTGGTAACAATGAAGATGTAAGATCGATACCTACAAGCCAAAGAAATAAGCGATTACCATCTTATCAGAGACTAGACTTGAGTACAGCCTACAAGCTTAAGTTTGGAGATAATAAACTTACCCTCGGGCTTTCTTTATTCAATGCGTTAGATCGACAAAATGTACAATACGAACAGCTCATCGAGTCACGTCCTAAAGATGATAAAAAGCCGCTCAATAGTGTAGTAGGAACGACCAGTAACTTACTCAGTCGCACCTTGAATTTGAGTTTCAAGTTTGATTTGAATTGATGCTATAGAACTTAATTTATATTTTTTCGAAATCCTTTATGCTATACTAGTTTTTGTGTTGACTCTAGTTCTTCCATATACTGTTTCAATTTCATGATAGCAGGAAAAGAATTTTCTTTCATACGCTTCAGTAGTTCTTCGTTTTCCTGATTATCTCTGGGTCTATCAGCAACAAGCTTACCAAATCCTTCTAGGCGATTACCATACAACCATTTACGCAGCTCCTTGTCCTGACTCCAATTAAATTGATTTTGCATAAAGACCGATAACATTTTTATCCAATCGGTATCATGATTGGGTAGCGGGACCACTTGGCACAATTCATTCTTCTTATCATCTCCTTCGTAGGCCACTTCTACGTGCGCTATGAAAGCAGCACTAAATACTGGTTGATAAGATCTTACCGTTTGAGGAGTAATTATATTATTCTGGAATATCGTTTTCATCTTAAGATTGGCTATTGCACTGGCAGTACAATCTACATGTACCATATCCGTACTCGTGGATATCTCTCCTTCAGCAAGCACTATCCTATCTTTTTCAATACTGGACACTCTCCCCTTCCTCACCACATTCTTTATCTTTCGGAGTTCCTCTAACTCTAGCTGACTTACGGTCGCTCCATGAAACATCGATGGTTTGACACTAGTATCTATCCGCACCAATACTCCTCCTCGCTCTAGCCTATCAAACATATCTTCGATAGAAGTCGACTGAGCAATTGACTCAAATTGTGTTGCCTGCGACCCCATGAACTCCTTAAAGAATTCCAATGAAGGCTGCGTATTCTTCCTATCGATAAGCCATGCGTCTCTTGATACGATCCACGTGATATTTTCAGGATCGACATTTTGCTCTAGCAACCATAGACAGGCATCTATCCCGGTCTTTCCTCCGCCTAATACCACAAATCCGTCGGGCTTCTGTCTGATCTTAGGTAGGTCATTAAGTGGTATGAAATTAATCTCAGGAGCAATCACAAAATTAGGCTCATGAGTAGACGGCACAGAAGTATTGAGATAAGTACAATCCACAAATTTCTTTTTGACCGCCACCTCATACTCTTCTCCAGTGATCAAAGAAACAAACTTACCATCACCTTTGTATTCACACATCGCAAAGTATTGTACTCTCCCACTCGGTATTAAATAATCTCTCATTACTCTATCAAAATATGCTAAGACCTCGGCACCTGAGGCAAGCTCTTGATGACCTTTGTTAAGACCATGGGTATCGATTTTTCGGCTGCCCAGCTCTGCAGAACTCACACCATAAAAGGCCGAGGGCTGATGTAAGGTGACGAATGGATATGCAGAGTTCCAATGACCTCCAGGCTTAGGATATCTATCCACGATTATTATCGTAGCATCAGACTCCGTCACCAGTGTATCTGCGAAAGCCATCCCTACAGCGCCACTTCCAGCGATCAAATAGTCTGTTTCTAATTTCTTTGACATCTCTTTTTTTTATTTAGTGAGCAACACCCCAATAATTAAAGCTAGCTGGTTTCCATCCTGGGATATACATTTTGTTTAATGATGAAAACCTAAATCCATTATCGGAGATCAATTGTTCCATGTCCCTATTAAGATTACATCCTCCGCCTAGCCGTTTCCAATATGGATTAATTTTATGCTGTGTTTTGTAGACATTTTCTTCAGGCGCTAAGCCATGTTCTGAGAAGATAAATTTCCCGCTAGGTTTTAGTACTCTTTTGATCTCGCTCAGTGCTTTATGAGCATTTGGGATCGTACACAATGTATAAGTACAAACTACAGAATCAAAACACCCATTGCCAAAATCGAGCTCTTCTGCACTACCTTCTTTATATTGCACTTCGATATCACCTTCCCAATCATGTAACTGCCACATCTCAGGAGATGGGTCGACACCAATTATATGGTCCACCAGCTCAGAATCATAAAAAGGTAGATTAAGACCAGAGCCTATACCTATTTCCAAAACCCTACCTGTTGCAAGCGGTACTACCTTCTCTCTCTGTTTTCTGGTAGGCTTAAGACCACATACACAATTGACAACCTTTGGTAATATGTACTTACTGTAAAGACCCATTATGCAATTTAATACGCTTATCGGTAGCCATAGCAAGCATTTATTAACTTAAGTCAAGTTCAAATAAAATTAATAATCTGAACTTTAGATTATCAGAAAATTAATGTGAAATAGATAAAAGAATATATCCATTGATACCCATCATATTTATTAGACTCTTCGTCTATGAATCACAATATTTAGTACAAATTTTAAGTACTCATTAACATAATCACCCCACATTCGTTAATCAGTATTAATATCTACGGCAGATCTGTAGAGATTACCACTTTTGCAAAACTGAATAAAACTAGATGCTAGAAAGAATTATCTATTTACTCTTGGCGATAATAATGAGTCTACCGCTTAGCGCTCAAGAAAAAGTAACTGTCAATGGTTACATCAAAGATGGGAGTAACGGGGAGACCTTAATAGGCGCAACTGCTTATGTCAAAGAATTAGCCATCGGCGTCACGAGTAATGAATATGGATTTTACTCCATATCCATAGAGCCTGGTACTTATCAGCTAGAGTATGCTTATCTCGGCTTCGAGACAGAAATACAGACCATCGAACTCATAGAAAACACAAAAGTGGATGTCGAGTTATCAATCGGTGGTATTGCGATAGAAGAAGTCGTCGTCACGGCAGAAGCTCAGGACAAAAATGTAACAGACATAGAGATGAGTGTCAATAAATTAGATATTGCAACCATCCAAAAAATGCCTTCCCTCCTCGGTGAAGTGGAGATCATCAGGAGCATCCAATTGCTACCCGGTATCACGACAGTAGGAGAAGGAGCAACAGGCTTCAATGTGAGAGGTGGTAGCATAGACCAAAATCTTGTTCTATTGGATGAGGCTCCAGTCTACAATTCTTCCCATCTATTTGGATTCTTCTCTGTATTTAATCCTGATGCTGTCAAAGATGTCAAACTCTACAAGGGTGGTATTCCTTCAAGATTTGGAGGCAGATTATCTTCTATACTAGATGTAAGAATGAAAGAAGGGAACAATAAAAATCTTTCTTTCAAAGGTGGTATCGGCACCATCTTTAGTAGATTTTCAGTAGAAGCTCCAATCGTTAAGGACAAGTCTTCGTTCATCCTTGCAGGTAGGAGATCATATATAGATATACTCGCAAAGCCATTTCTTAGTGAGGACCTAGGTGAGACTGTTTTAAATTTTTATGACCTTACTCTTAAGACTAATTACAAGTTTAGTGAGAAGGACAGGATATTTCTGTCTGGATATTTAGGTAGGGATAATTTTGGATTTGGTGAGCAGGCAGGATTTAACTGGGGCAATGGTACTGCGACCTTGAGATGGAATCACTTGTTTTCAGATCGTTTATTTTTTAATAACACTTTATACTATTCTAATTACGATTACAAGATCGCATTTGGTGATGATTCTGAGAATGCCTTTGATTGGAATGCAGGCATCATAAACTACAGCACTAAGCCAGAGTTTACTTGGTTTATTAATCCTCAAAATATTATCCGCTTTGGAGGGCAAGGTATCTACTACGAGTTTGAGCCTGGTAATGCACTTGGAATCAGTGAAGGGGAAACAAGAGATTTTAGTTTGCCAAGTAAGTATGCAGCAGAAGCAGCAATATATTTCGAAAATGAACTAGACTACAAGCCATTTAAGATCAACTATGGATTACGATTATCCTACTTTAATTATCTAGGAGAAGGAACCTCTTATGAATATGGAGAAGCGCCCCAGGGTCAACGTAGACCTGCTATAAGTTCGCAAATATTTGAAGATTGGGAGTCTATTCAAAAGTTCGCAAGATTAGAACCTAGACTATCTGTAAAATATCAACTTAACGATGAGACCTCACTGAAAGCAAGTTACATGAGGACTGCTCAATATATTCACTTAGTATCTAACACGACTGCATCTACTCCTGTAGATGTATGGACACCTAGTACTAACAATATAGAACCTCAGATGGCTGATCAAGTAGCCCTTGGATTCTTCCGTAACTTCGATGATAATAATTACGAATTTTCTACAGAGGTCTATTATAAAAACATGAAGCATCTAGTAGACTATATCGATGATGCAGACCTATTGCTCAATCCATTTTTAGAAGGAGACTTGCTAGATGGAGATGGGAGAGCTTACGGATGGGAGATGCAGCTCAAAAAGAATAAAGGTAAGTTCTCGGGATGGCTCAGTTACACACTAGCTAGAACAGAAAGAAAAATAGAAGGCATCAATGATAATGAATGGTACCCATCTAGATTTGATCAATTGCACAATTTTAGTCTAGTAGGATTTTATGAGGTGAGTAAACGATTGACATTGAGTACTAACTTTGCATTTGTGACAGGGACACCTACTACATTCCCTACCTCTCGATTTGAGCAGCAAGGTTATGTGATTCCTCATAATGCCGGGACAGGTAGAAACAATGTTAGGATACCAGATTATCACCGCCTTGACTTCGGAGCTACATGGAAAGGCAAAGATAAACCTGGCAAAAAATGGAAAGGAGAATGGGTATTCTCAGTCTACAACTTGTACAGTAGAAGAAATGCATTCTCTATATTCTTCAAACCTAATACGACTGATAGAATAGCTCCCAATGAGCAAGTAACTACAGAAGCAGTAAGACTATCTGTTATTGGCAACTTTATCCCTGCCATCACTTACAACTTTAAATTTAATTAAGATGAAAGGACTACACTACTCTCTATATATTATTCTATTGGTTGCAACATTCTCAATGCATGGCTGCGAAGACCCGATCGATGTAGAATTAGAAGAAGCTGATACACTTGTGACTGTCGATGGTTGGATAAATGGAAATGCAGAGGACCAGACTATAAGATTGACAGAGTCACAACAATACTTCGATAATAATTTCACTCAAGGAATCACTACCGCTTCTGTCAAAGTTGTCAGGGGTGATGGACAAGAGTTTGCTTTTACTGGCGACGGAAATGGCAATTATGTTTGGACCACGGATGGTAACCCTATAGGCCAAGTCGGAGATCAGTTCAAACTAGAAATAAATGTAAATGGAGACCTTCTAACTTCGGAAACAGCCTTAAACAGAGTACCTGAGGTTGATAGCATTTATCAAGAATTTGTGACGGACATGGGGTTCATCGATGGAATTATGATAGAGATCCTAACAAGAGACCTAGTCGGTGTCGGAGATACTTACTGGATAAAGACATTTAAGAATGGTGTCTTTTTGAACAGAGCTGATGAGATCAACATAGCTTATGATGCAGGTTTTGACAGCGGTGCTCAGACAGATGGATTTGTATTTATACCACCTATTAGATTTTTGCTTAATCCTTTTGAAGATGAAGACCCTACGGATGATATTGATATCCCTTCTTACGTTTCCGGTGACCAGGTAAGAGTGGAGATACATTCTATATCCAATGATGCATTTACATTTTTAGAGACGATGAGAGATCAATTACTTAATAGTGATAACGGCATATTTGCTGAACCACTTGCTAACACTAGAGGCAACATAACGGCGAGCTCAGGTAAAACCGTATTAGGCGTTTTTAATGTTGCTGCTATTAGTGCTGAGGAGCGGATTATTGATTAGTCGCGCTTATCTGTCTGAACTAAAATTTATAGGATTTTGGGATTCTATGATTCTGAAGTAAAAAAAAGTATCTAATAATTTATGCCCTGCAATTCTTGCGGGGCTTTTGTTTGTCTATGCAAAGTCGATCATTGGTATATCTAGATGTTATCTATCTAGGGTTTTAATAAAAGGAAGTTTAGTCAACTTAAAAGGAATTCTTACCTATTGGCTACCTATGATTTAAGCTCAAATTTGAATCATTATTCAAACAAGCTTTTTAAAAATCATAATCATGTTCAACACAATTAAAGCAAATATCTTAGTTGCAGTTTTATTTATCACTGCAGTGTCTGTCAATGGACAATCCGTCAACAAGATAAGCCTAGAACAAACTCCAGGAAAATTCACCACAGAAAGTATAGTTCTTGCTCCAGGTAATCATCAATTTGAGATCGCTAACAATGGCGTAGACCACGAAGTAGGATTCGTATTAGCACCAAAAGGAAAGACAGATCAAGCTGATCATATCACAAATGCTTACGTGACCGAGACCGTAAAGAACGGTTCCAAGTCTATGTCAAATGTGGTCAGCTTAGCAGCAGGTGAGTATGTTTACTTCTGTCCTATGAACCCTACAGAACAGTATCCGCTTACAGTAGATGCATCTATTAAGACTATCAAGCTAGAGCAAGTTCCTGGCAAGTTTACATCTAAGGGAGTGACTATAGCTCCAGGTAACTACCAATTCGAAATAACGAGTAAAAATGTAGACCATAAAGTAGGTTTCGTACTAGTACCAAAAGGGAAGTCTGCTCCAGCTGATCACATCAAAGAAGCTTATGTAAAAGCGCCAGTAAAAAATGGAACTTCTTCTATGACTAATGTGGTAAGCTTAGCGAAAGGTGATTATGAATTCTTTTGCCCGCTTAACCCTACAGAAAAATACCCACTTACCGTAAAATAAATAGTTTCGGTTTTACATTAGTATTTTCAGTAATTGAGCCTCTTGAGTCTAAGGATTCAAGAGGCTTTTTTTACACTATTGTAAGACTTATCAATTAGCCTCTTTCTCCTTTTCATACTGAGCCATCAGTTCTTCTGGCATAGGTACTGGCTTTAGGCGAGTCAAGTCTACCATATAACCTACTTGTCTACCTATGCAATGGACTTTATCTTCTGTGACAATCTCAAAATTTAATATCCACTTAGCCCTTGTAAATTTTTCTACCCACGCTTTGCCTATTGGTTTGTCAAACATCCGCAGAGGGTACTTATAGTTTAATTCGGTGGAAGCGATCACAGGAGAGTAATTCTTCTCCAGCATATTCACATAAGGATAATACTTATCTAGAAAGACCATCCTGACCTCTTCAAACCATTTGACGTAGATAGAATTGTGTACAATATTCATACTATCGATATGATAGCTGTGTATCTGAATAGGTGTTTCGCAATACATTATTCTTGGAACCCCTTTATCTCTATTTGTCATCATTGTTATATTTCGTTTTTAATAAGTCTACAATAGCTTTACAAAAGCAATAATAGGAGAATTTCTATGGGTTTCTGCTAGAATTCTTGTGTCGTGTTTGTAGTAGTCAACTTCCAATTCTTTAAAACAGATAACCAAATGAAAATTTACCAAAGTAGTCTTTACGCTGCAGCTCAAGTTGCTGACGTAGAGATACCATTTGATCCTAACATGATATTTGTATTTATATCGCCTGATTTTGACGATAAAGAAGCATTTATTACTTCCTTGTCAAATAAGTATAAAAACGCTACAATAACAGGTTGCTCTACAGCAGGTGAAATTTTAGATATTTCTGTCTATGATAAGACCGTAGCGCTCACTGCAGTCCAATTTGAGAAGACAGCCATCCGCTTAGCAACTGTTTCTCTCGAAGGCAAAGTGTCAAGTTTTGAGGCTGGAGACCGGATTACAACAATATTGAATGGAAAAGACCTAAAGCATATGCTGGTCTTCAGTGATGGACTGACCGTCAACGGAGCAGAACTAGTAAATGGATTAAAAAGTCAGCTACCTAAAGAAGTAAGTATTACAGGAGGCCTCGCTGGTGACGGTCCCAATTTTAATAAAACATTTGTGATAAGTAATGGAGACATCCTACAAAATAATATAGTTGCCGTCGGTCTATATGGAGATGCGCTCAAAGTAGGTTATGGTTCTAAAGGAGGTTGGGACAGTTTTGGTGTAGAGCGTCTCGTCACCAAATCAGTTGACAATGTGCTATATGAACTAGATGGTCAGCCAGCATTACAGCTTTACAAGTCTTTCTTGGGAGAGAAAGCGAAAGAACTACCAGGGGCCGGACTATTATTTCCTCTAAGTATGAGGGATACGGAAAACAAAATACCACTTACGAGAACGATTCTTGCTATCGATGAGGAAGCTCAGAGCTTAACCTTTGCTGGCAATATACATGAAGGGTCCTATGTAAGATTGATGAAAGCAAACATAGATAGACTTATTATGGGCGCTGAGCAATCAGCTCAAATCACGAAAAAAGCAAATACAGAATCAGCACAGCTCGCATTTTTAATCAGCTGTGTAGGACGACGATTAGTCATGAATCAACTTGTAGAAGAAGAAGTAGAAGCAGTCAGAGATGTACTAGGGCCAGACACTAACATCACAGGATTTTACTCTTATGGAGAGATTGCCCCATTTGACGAATTCTCTCCATGCAAGCTACATAACCAAACCATGACCATAACAACCCTATCAGAATGATTACTAAAGACATGCACAGACTCTTAAAGAGACAATTAAAAAAATCAAGCTTCTCAGAAGAAGAACTAACTAAACATGCAGCATTCTTTTTATCATTGGACGAAGCTTACAAGACTTTTGGGCAGGATTATAATCACATAGAAAGGATACTGGAAGAAAGCTCTCAGGAACTATATAAGGCAAATCAGCTACTAAAAAGTGATGTATTATCCATATCTACGAAGCTCAAAAGGCTCGTCAACAATATTAAAGAGGTCATTTTTCAGACTGATCTTAAAGGAAATTATACTTACTTAAATCCATCCTTTGAGCAATTGACAGGATTTAAAATAGACGAGGTAATAGGAAAAAACTATATTGACTTTATTGAATATGTAGATAATGATGCGAAGAAAATAATGAAGGAGCTCAACACAGGTGGTTACGAAGAAGCTCAATTCAATATGATCATCAAGACCAGAACAGAAGAAAAAAAATGGGTAGACGTATCATTGACAATTACTAAAGATGCATTTGGAAATCCTGATGGTACCATCGGTACATTCGTAGATATCACTGATCTAAAGAAAACCGAGCACGAGCTGAAAAAAGCAAGTTTAGCTAAGGATGAATTCTTGTCAACAATGTCACACGAGATAAGAACTCCTCTAAACGCTGTTATCGGTGTATCTCATCTCCTACTCTTAGAAGAGCCTAAGGAAGAACAGATGGAAAACCTTAACGCTCTTAAATATTCGTCAGAACATTTACTTGCGTTGATCAATGATATCCTAGACTTCAATAAGATAGAGGCTGGGAAAGTAGAGTTCGAAAATGCTGAATTCAATATTGATGATCTACTGACCGGTGTGCAGAGTAGTTTTCTTAATAGAGCTGTAGATAAAGACATCTTACTGAAGGTCAAAAAAGATAAAAATCTACCTTCACTCGTAAAAGGTGACAGGACTAGGCTTACGCAAATACTATCCAATCTTGTAAGCAATGCTATCAAATTCACCAAGGAGGGTAAGGTTGTAATAGATGTCGAGGTAGAGGAAAGAAATACAGAAGCGATACTTATCAACTTCAGTGTGAATGATACCGGTATAGGTATAGAGAAAGATAAATTCGAGAAAATATTCAAATCATTTGCTCAAGCTAACTCGTCTACTACCAGAGAGTTCGGAGGGACCGGACTAGGATTAGCCATCTGCAAGAAACTGATAGAACTGCAAGGATCAAAACTCACAGTAGAGAGCACCGTCGGTAAAGGATCCGAATTTAGTTTTACACTTTCATTCACACCCATAAAGCAGCAGAAGCATGCGACAAGCAACTATATCATAGAACAAAATAACAATAATGACTTAGCAGGTATGAAGATACTGGTAGTAGAAGATAACGTAATGAATGTAATGGTCATTAAGAAATTCTTAAGTAAATGGGGTGTAGAAATAGATATAGCAGAAAATGGAAAGATAGGTATAGACAAAGCTATCATAGGAAATTATGACATTATACTGATGGACTTACAGATGCCAGTAATGAATGGCTATGATGCTACACTCGCAATCAGAGAGTCTGGCATAAGTTCTCTAAAGTCGATACCTATCCTTGCGCTCACCGCATCTGCGCAGCAAGATGTCAAAGAGAAAACAAGTAAGTACGGAATGAATGGCTACGTGAGTAAACCGTTTAATCCAACAGACTTGTATGAGACTTTAAAATATTACAAAGAAAATATTGGCGTGTTGTCTAAATGTTAACAATATCGATTTCCTTGATATTATATGAAGGGTCTAGATAAATTCTGTGTCTTAATATTGAAAGTAAGACAATCATTCCAAAAACATCTTAAAAACTGCAAGAATGAAAATTTATCAGTATAGCCTTTTTGAAAACACTAGTAATCTTGATTTCAAGATTCCGTTCACCCCTGATATTTTGTTTCTTTTTGTATCACCTGAGTTTACAGAAAAACAAGAATTCTTAACTTCTCTCAACAGAAAATACCCAGAAGCCATCATGGTAGGATCTGCCGCATATGATAATAGCGGTGTAGATAATCCATATGTAAAAAAAGTAGAATTTACCGCTGTGAAAATAGATTCTGGTTCTATCAAAGCAGAATACATATCAATGGACGAGGTGTATACCAGCTACGAAGCAGGAGATCTCCTTGCCGAAAAACTGAATGATGGTGCGTTAAATCATATATTCCTATTCAGCGATGGCTATAATGTAAAAGGAGCAGACTTACTCAACGGACTCAGATATAGTTTACTTGACAATATCAGTATCACAGGTAATATTCCTGTTCCGCAATCCATTAACAATGGCTTTGTTATTGCTAACGGCGCAATCCTCAAAGATTGTATTCTAGGTTTAGCGATCTATGGTAAACAACAAGAAAATTTAAATGGCCACATTGATCGATTTGAGAAGATCGGTCCTGACGTATTAACTAGAGACACACTCGAGAAGATACTGTTAGACATGGAACGACAACCACAACCTACTTACTCTTAGGTTGGACCCTTGACCTATTCTTTCTTTTTCACCCCCATATTTTCCCTTCACCTTTCCTTAACGAGTATTAAAGTCAGGTTATAGCCCGACACATACGATGGTATTGTAGCGTCTTGTTTTAAATTTGATTGGCGTCACTTTAAAACAACTCCACATGAAAAAATTATTTTACGCACTCACCATTTGTTCCTCCCTTTTTTTATTTGCTTGTGAAGAATATGATGAAGACATCTTACCCATAGTCGGTTCTTACGAAGGTAGTATCATTGGTGTTGCCGGACCATTTAACATGGCTATTAGCACTACGGGAGGAGACAACATTAGGATAGATGCTCCCTTTGATGGTTTCGATTATTTCGTAGTAGATGCAGATATCGATGATAAAGAAGACCGACGCAAAGAAATAGATATCGACTATCAAGAGATTGCTCCTAATGTTTTTATCGAAGGCAGAGGTGTCTATTTTGATTTTAGTATCCAGCTAGATTATACTATCGAAGATCGAACTGGAGTCTATGATCTTACTATGGTTGGGAGTCAATTTTGAACAACTCATACTTCAAGCGCAGACACTTGAAGCAACCCTAACGGCATCTAGGCTTTAAGTGAAAAAAGTTATAGTAATCGAGAGTTTAGGTTGCATGCTTCGACCTCCTTCATGCCCGAGTAAGCAAAAAAAAACAGCGCGCAAGCTCCAAGCGGAGAAGCCTGAAGCAACCCAAGCAGGTACACTCTACTGAATAAAATACCCTCCTCTACTCTGCTTGATCTTATGCAACATCAAACTTTTCATAGTCTGAATTTTTTGCTTTGCAAGTTCTACTTTAGGGCCTGCATACAACTCATCTAAAGTAGCGGAGAATAGCAATATCCACTTATCAAAGTGAGACTCCTCCAGCTTAGACATTTTATCCAAAGCAATATGCTTAAGCATCGGATTACCATGATAGATCATCTTATCCAATAAGGCCATCTCCCAGAAATCATACATAACAGGAATATGCTTCTCCCAATCTAACTTAACTACGTCAGTAAAAAAATGTCCGATCAGCTCATCCATCAGCACCTTTTTGTAAAAGGTATCTACAAGTACTTCTATATCTTCTCTAGAAGAAATATCTGATTTCACTAAAGACACTTAAAGCGACATGTCAATGATCACTTTCCCTTTTACATTCCTATTGCGCATTTCGTCTAGTGCTTTGGGAGCATCTTGCAGCGAGTAGGTACCATGGATGTGAGGCTTGATAGTTTTATCATTAAACCATTGTATGAGCTGCATGGTATTAGCCATATTCTTTCCCGCTTCTTTTTGCGTGAACGAACCCCAGAATACACCTACGATCTGGCAACCTTTGAGTAAGGCTAGATTAAGCGGTATCTTGGGAATATCGCCAGCCGCAAACCCAACAACCAAGAATCTACCCTTCCATGCAGTAGCTCTGAGCGCCTGCTCAGAATAATCTCCACCTACCGGATCATAGACCACATCTGCGCCCTTACCATCCGTAAGTTCTTTTATTCTATCTTTTAAATTTTCTGTCGTATAGTTAATGACTTCATCTGCACCATAGCTTTTACATAGGTCTAACTTCTCTTGTGTCGAGGCAGCTGCAATGACCCTAGCTCCCATGGTCTTACCTAGCTCCACTGCTGTGAGCCCTACTCCCCCTGAAGCACCTAGTACCAGCAAGGTCTCTCCTTCCTTAAGTCGCGCTCGATCCTTAAGCGCATGATAGGAAGTCCCGTAAGCCATCATGAATGAAGCGGCATAAGTAAAAGGCATCCCAGGAGGCTTAGGAAAGCACACTGCAGAATTAGCAGAAACCTTTTGCGCAAAACCGCCATGAGGCACAAGACAAACCACCTCATCCCCTACTTTAAAATTCTTGACTCCTTCTCCTACGGATTCTACAATTCCAGCCACATCACTTCCTGGCGAAAAAGGTAGATCTGGTTTAAATTGATATAGTCCTTGGATGATCAATGTATCTGGAAAATTTAATCCGCACGCCTTAACATCCACCACAACATGATGCTTGCTAGCTACTGGATCTGGCACATCCTGGTAATCAAGAGTTTCTGGTAGTCCTAATTTATTACATACTATCGCTTTCATATCTTATTTCTTTGTGTCCTCAAAATAAGAGAATGCTTAGTAACTTCTTCATACAACAGAGATTTATATATTGATAACTCTCAACTATTTGTTCTTCGCTATCGATTCGATATCTAGTGTATCACGCTCTTGTGTCGTTATGAGCTAATCAAGTTACCCGTATACTCCATACCACATGATATATTCCCAAATACGAATAGCACAGAATAGTCGATTTGCTTCAAATTGAGTAGATTTATTCACACTAAAAATAATCAATGAATTTAGATACGATCGACCCGACTAAAGAAAGCATCAAAACCCTAGCGTCACAATACCCTAAGGATACTCCAGTTACGATGCTTAATATTTTAAAATTTAAAGAAAAGGCGGATGGTACTGACGAACCTGGAATCGAAGCATACAAACGATATGGTGAGAGTGCCTCCAAATTTTTAGTAGGGGCAGGCGGTAAGGTGATCTTTGCAGGAGAAGTGAAAAATACGGTCATAGGAGATATGGTAGACCAACCTCATCAGATACTCCTTGTTGAGTATCCTACAGTAAATCACTTCCTCAATATGGTGATGTCTCCTGAGTATCAAGCAATCACGCATGACAGAACCATCTCTCTAGAGTACGGTGGACTGATGGCCTGCCAAAAAATGTCAAAGTGAGTAAAACTGTAAGACCATACATCCTCGCAGAAAACAATTATAAGGATGTAAAGAAAGCTAAGTACGATCTAGTAGTACTACCGTGGGGAGCTACCGAAGCACACAACTATCACATGCCATATGCTACAGATGTATATGAGGCAGATGCTATAGCCGCAGAAGGTGCACGCAAAGCGCACGAGCGAGGAGCTAAGGTGACGGTCCTGCCCACGATTCCTTTTGGGGTTAATACTGGACAGACTGATATTCATCTCGATATCAATATGTATCCCAGTACCCAGATGGCGATACTCAATGATGTGATAGAAGTCCTAGATAGGCAAGGATACTACAAACTCTTAGTCCTCAATAGTCATGGTGGCAATGATTTCAAGACTATGCTGCGAGAGCTCGGAGTCAAGTATCCTAAGATGTTTTTGAGTACTTGTAATTGGTTTCAATCATTAGACAAGACTCAGTATTTTGAAGAAATGGGAGACCATGCGGATGAGATGGAGACCAGCCTGATGATGTATCTCAAACCTGAGCTGATCAGACCTCTTAAGGAAGCAGGTCTCGGTAAAGATAAGAAAGCTAAGATCAAAGCCTTCAACGAAAAATGGGCGTGGGCCGAGCGTCGTTGGTCTCAAGTGACAAAGGATACTGGCATCGGGAATCCTAAAAAGTCGACAGCTAAAAAAGGAAAGAAATTTTTTACTGATGCTACTGATAAAATGGGTGATCTCATGTATGATCTTTGTAAGATAGATGTAAACAAATTTTATAAGTAACATCTAGAAAATCCCATAGTGTATTAACACTAAGCTCATCTTCTTTTAATTACTTTAATTCCCAAATATCATAGTCTGTTCCCGATTTTATTGAGCTCCAATTTTCGTCTGGACTAAAGTTACCTGGACCTATTTTTATAATTAGTTTATTGTCGATCATTGCTGCGTAATATCCAGAAGCACCATCTACCGCTCCTAAGACTTGGACTCCACTGTTTGCATTGATTCCAAGTCGTTTTCTAATTTCGATAAAATCATTTAAATCTTCTTTGAGTGTACCCGACGCATCCTGAAAAAAATAATGATAAGCCCATATCATTGGGATACCAGGATGTGACAATAAGTAGAGATATCCTTGTCTGATCTCATTAGTTGATTTTGAAAATAAATTATCACACTCACTTCTATTAATGCAGCCTGTATCATGATTGTCTAGAAACGTAACCGACTTCATTTTATAACCTTCTATTCCTGCAAGACCTACGATCTTATCCTCACTAGACCTTAACACAGAAAAACTATTATCTACGATTGCGCTTTTGAGTTTATATTTTATATCAAAATCAAATGCTCCCGAAGTTGTGGCTGGCTCACCCGAAATAGTTTCTCCAGTTTTATCTATCCAATTTTTAATTGAGTTTGCATTGCCATCCCAGTACTCCCCGACCGAGTAATAATAAGATGACGAATTATTATATTCCCCTACATATTTAGCAGGAAATCCTTTTACAAAATCGTATCTCCAAGAATCAAAACCTAGATCTATTAGCTTATCTAAATATTCTTTGAGTCCATTTTGTACAGCGTCACTTTTATGATTTAGGTCTCTTGCTCCTCCCCATTTTTCACCTTCATCTTTATCTCCACAAGGTGTTGTGCCAAAAGCCTCCGGATTTGTGAATCCTTCATCATCTATACATATAGCATCGCACGCCCAAGAGGGGTTTGTAAAATCATTCCAGTTAGTAGTCCCTATCCGGTGATTAAAGACCAGATCAGCCATTCCATGCATTTTCCTACTTTTTAATGCTGTTAAGAAGGACCGAAGCTCAGATTCAGCACCATGATTAGAATCAAAAACAAAGAGCTCCCTCGGGTGATACCCCATACCCTCACCTTCACTCGAAGGCGGTAACCAAATTACATCAATATGCGCATTGGATAATTCAACTATTTTGTCTTGGAAAAAGGAATAAAAACTGTTGCTCACTCGACTATCAGTGTATGTATCCCACCAAAAAGATTGCATCATTACATCGTTACTCGGATCAGTATCTGCAAATTCACTTGGCCCTTGATCTTCGAATACCACTTCAGGTTCTGATGTATTACTACTGGTATTTTTATCACATGCTGTGATCCAAAAACAAAAACATAAGGCAAACCATCCTAATTTATAGTCAAATTTCATTATTGGATTTTTGTATAAATGATCATATCTAATAAGCTATTGCAATTTAAATATTTTTAAGGATGTCGCTCAATATCCCTTCTTAGAGTGTTCAATAGTGTGGACAAGCATTATATTTACGTCATTAAAAGAATAACAATTATACCTTGATGCTTCCTATGAAGCTAAATACTAAAATCGACACCTTAGTTGCTTCTCTAAGAATGCAATATGATCAAATAGATTTTGATCGTAAGGTAGTGCTAATAGACCTCAGTGAAATAATTACACAAGAGCTCAATTTCAATAAAGCGGTTGACCTTAACTTCATCTGCACCCATAATTCTCGACGAAGCCAGCTTGCACAAATTTGGATGAAAGCCGCAGCCATTTATTTTGACATCAAGAATATCAATACTTATTCTGGAGGAACAGAAGCGACAGCCTTTAATCACAGAATGGTGACTGCACTTATCGATGAAGGATTCGAACTAGAAAAATTAGACGAATCTGAAAATCCAAAATATAAGCTTAATCTAAGTAGCGAAGTATCTCACAATATATACTTCTCCAAAAAATATGACCACGAGACCAATCCATCATCAGGTAGCCTAGCGATAATGGTCTGTGATGATGCTAATGAGTCTTGTCCAATAGTCCATGGTGCTAAAGAAAAACATAGTCTCACCTACAAAGACCCAAAGGCATTCGATGACTCGCCTAAGGAATCAAAAATGTATACGGAAAAAGTATTTGAGATAGGAAGAGAACTATTATTCCTAATGGAAAATACAGCAGCTATCCTAAACGTCTAGGCTACCACAGTTTACTTTAGTAAGTTTCAATGTTTTGAAAGAGACCTTTTATTTCAAATCAAAATGACTGCTGCCATTCTTCGAACTTACACTTTATCCAACTATCATTGACCCTTACCTTATCTAATTTAGTATTCACTCACTTTATAATTTATTAGTATCTTAATTTTCATAATCAACCACTATGAAAAAACTGATACTGGTATCCCTGAGTTTTATATTATTATCATGTGCTACTATAAAACCTCAAGCACAATCCTCCTCTAATAAGGACTACATCATACAGTCTGTAGAAAAACATAAAGCCGCGCTCATCAAGATCAGCGACGAGATATGGGCTAGTGCCGAGATGGCATTTGAAGAAGTAAATTCTGCTAAACTCTTAGCCGACTATGCAAAAGCGAATGGGATGAAAGTAACTATGGGCGTAGCAGAGACGCCTACCGCATTCATAGCAGAATACGGGAGTGGTAAACCTATCATCGCGGTCATGGGTGAGTATGACGCACTGCCCGGTATATCTCAAAAAGCAGTGCCGACCAAAGACCCTGTAGAAGTTGGCAAAGGAGGACATGGGTGTGGGCATAATTTATTCGGAACGGGTAGCTTAGGATCCGCTATTGCTGTCAAAGAACTCATCGAGCAGGGTAAGCTCAAAGGTACGATCAGATTTTATGGTACTCCTGCAGAAGAAAAATACTTTGGTAAACTGTGGATGGCCCGTGAAGGATTGTTTGACGATGTGGATGTTTGTTTAGACTGGCATCCTAGTGCTAAGACTACTGCGGATGTGCAGAGTTCGCTGGCCTTGGTAGATTTCATAGTAGAGTTCACTGGTCAGGCAGCACATGCGTCAGCAGACCCGTGGAATGGCAGAAGTGCAAGTGATGGTTTAGAGCTATTTGCTCAGGGTATCAACTATATGAGAGAGCATATCAAACCTACAGTAAGGATTCACTACCACATACAAGATGGAGGGCAAGTGGTCAATGTAGTTCCAGACTATGCCAAGATGTGGACCAGAGTAAGAGACACAAAAAGAGAAGGAATGCTAGAAGTATACGAGCGCGTCAAGGAGGTAGCGAGAGGCGCGGCTATCATGGCTAACGTTGATTATAAGATAACACTAGTATCAGGATTGCATGAGATACTAGTGAACAGGACTGGTGGAGCAGCGATGCAAACTAATCTTGAAACCCTAGGTGCTATCACTTACACGCCTGCTGAAGATACATTCGCAAAGAAAATACAAGAGTCTACTGGCAAGCCTCAAGTCGGACTCGATGCAAAGATAAATCCGTTACTAGAGACCAGAGAAAATCCAGGTGGAGGGTCTACCGATGTAGGAGATATCAGTTGGGTCGTGCCAGAGATTAGATTAGGCGTGACGACAGCACCAGTAGATACGCCATGGCACTCATGGGCAGTAGTAGCCTGTGGAGGTATGTCCATCGGGCACAAAGGAATGGTCTATGCTGCAAAAGCATTAGGAATGACCATGGTTGATCTTTTTGAAGATCCTCAACTAGTAAACGACGTAAAAGCAGAATTTAAAGAAAGAAAAGGGGACTCGGAATATAAAGCGATACTTCCTGAAGGGCCTCCTCCGATACCTCAACACATCTTAGATATGGGCAAAGGATAAAAAATTACCTCCTAATTTTACGACTAGGAGGCAACTGGAATCATAGATGTTCTCAAAGTGATATTACTTTATATATTGCATATTACTTAGAACCATCCCTTAGTACGAGAGAATTGAGTCGACTAGGGAATTTATATTCTTGGATATAAAAAATATCTGTTAGAATATAAACTTCTGTAAAAATAACAAGATTAATTAGAATATAATTTTTTGTCCGAGGGGAATTTATCTATTAAAACAGATAAAATAATATGAAAGTAAGTTTACAACTGAAAAAATATTAAACTCATAAGAAAGATTTCGAAGCTATCCTGAGCTTCCTTGCATTCAAAGAAGAATCTAAATTTCTATTTTTCGAAACAGTAGTTACACAAGACATCGGAATCTCTATCGATTAATACAGTCATTTAACAGAAAATCTAAAAATTTTATCGTCTAGTATTCATAGATTAGTTTTTCTTACAAAACAGAGATCATGAAAAAACTAGTTTTCATTTTAGCACTTTTATTTATACAGCAGTCAGGAGTAACCCAAAATATTGCTGATCTGTATAACGGCTCATTAAATCTACCCGGCGTAGAGCTTAAGATGACTATCCATCTAGAGCGAGAAAATGATACTTGGTCGGGGACGCTAGATATCCCAATGCAAAATATAAAAGGCATGGAATTATCAGAGCTTACTATTAAGGATAAGACTTTAAATTTCAAATTGCCTAAAGTACCGGGAGCAGCAAATTACAAAGGAACTTTCTCCACAGACTACAGTACTCTTGATGGTACTTTTACTCAAGGAGGGCAAAGCTTCTCATTGGTTTTTGCAAGTGAAGATGGTGCAGCTAAAGAAAAAGATCTGGCAACTGTTGCACGTCTAAAAGTCTTGTCGGACTCTTTAATGACTGCCCATAAAATCCCTGGAATGGGTTTTGGAATTATTAAAAATGGAGAAGTATTACTCAACGAAGGATTTGGATATAGAGATTTTGAAAACAAGATAAAGGCAGATGCTAACACAGTATTTGCAATTGGCTCCTGCTCAAAGGCATTTACCGCTACGGGAGTAGCCACGCTTCAAGATCAAAACATAATAGAATGGGAGGAGCCTATCAAAACTTATCTGCCAGACTTTCAGTTGTATGATGATTTTGCCACTGAGCAATCTAGCGCCATCGATATCCTTACACATAGGTCAGGTCTTCCACGTCACGATTTTATGTGGTATGGATCATCCCTATCGAGAATGGAAATGTATGATCGACTAAAATACTTGGAACCCACTAAAAGTTTCAGAACAAATTTTCAATATCAGAATCTGATGTACATGACTGCAGGAATACTAATAGAAAAAATGAGCGGTAAATCTTGGGAAGCCTATACCAAAGAAAAGATCATGGACCCGCTAGGAATGGCCGATACAAATTTCTCTGTAAGGGAAAGTAAAAAACTTGACAATCACGCACTACCCTATCAAGTAATAGATGATAAGATCACTAAAATGGATTTTAGAAATATAGATGAGATGGGGCCAGCTGGCTCTATAAATAGTACTGTGAATGATATGCTCAAGTGGGCTGAACTAAATCTAAATCAAGGTAAATGGAAAGGAAAAGAGATCATCTCTGATATGCAGTATAACATTCTACACAATGGACAGATGGTTGTCAATGGGCCACTCGCAGCACGAGCTCAGCCAGAGTATAGTGCTTACACTTATGGAGGTGGCTGGTTAATTTTTGATTATGCTGGCACTAAAGTGATACAGCATGGTGGCAATATCGATGGCTTCTCGGGATTCGTATGGCTCTTACCCGACGAAAATATCGGAATGGTATTTATGTGTAATGTCAATGGAACTCCACTACCAGGTGTACTAGCTAATTATGCTACGGATATGTTTCTGGGTAATGAAACTATCAAATGGGAAAAAAGAATTTGGCCAGACAAAAAGGATACTGACAAAGAAGATAGCAAGGATCTCAATAAAAAAGATGAGGGTAAAATAACAGGCACTAAACCAAGCCACGTACTAAAAGACTATACTGGAAAATTCAAAAATGATGGTTATGGAGAAGTAAATTTAGAATTGAACAAAAACAAACTCTACGCTAACTATAACAGTTTTAAATTACAACTAGATCATTTTCACTATGATGTATTCGAAGGAGGATCTGAAGATCTTGGTGATCAAAAAATGAAAGTTCAATTTCAACAAGATCTTGGGGGAAAAATTAGTTCTATAAGTATTGCTTTAGAACCTTCTCTAGATCCAATAGTGTTTACACGGGTCGTACCTGCTCAGCATAGTGATCCAGAATATATAGCAAAGGTAGCTGGGAAGTATCACTTGGAAGGATTGGATCTAGTCGTAGAAGAAAAAAATGGTAATCTCTATCTATCACCCACTGGACAACCAACTTTCCAGATGGAATCATCAGCTAATGATGAATTCAAATTTCAAGCGATGCCTGGTTATAGTATCAAATTCAAATTTAACGGTAAGACAAAAGCTCAAGAATTAGTGATGTTTCAACCGAATGGAACATTTGTAGCAAAGCGAGTAGAAAACTAAATACTCAAATGGTTTTATAGCAGACAGAATTATGTACAACTTTTATACATTGCAAAGAGTTTATAATCCATAATACTTTAACTATGAAAATACTTATCGCTATACTTACTTTTTCGCTATCCATCGCCTGTTCTTCTGTAAAGAAAGAGACGCTAGATGAACTAGTCGTTACCCCTAAGAAAGACCTGACAGGTCTCGATAAAGCTTATTTTGCGATGGGTTGTTTTTGGTGTGTAGAGGCTATTTTCGAATCAGTAGAAGGTGTAGCAGAAGTTGTCTCTGGTTACGCAGAAGGTAAAGAAGAAACAGCTAAGTATGAACTAGTAGGGTCAGGAAGAACTGGACACGTGGAAGCAATCGAAATATTCTACGACGCAAAGGTAGTAGACTACGCTACACTTGTCAAAGTCCTATTCGCATCAGGAGACCCAACTACCGTAAACAGGCAAGGACCTGATAGAGGCTATCAGTACAGATCTGCTATCTATTATCAGAATGAGTCTGAAGAGAAAATAGCGAAAGACTATAAAGCCCAACTAGAAGCAGACAAGGTCTATGATGACCCTATCGTAGTTGATATTATTCCTTACACCACATTCTTTGATGCCGAGGCATACCATCAAGATTTTGAAAAACGTAATCCTAACCAAGGGTATGTGAGAGCCGTATCCGTGCCAAGACTCAAGCGTTTTCAAGCTAAGCATCCTGAGTTGTTGAAGAAGGGGCATAAGGGGTAGGTTTTAGGGGTCAGGAGCGAGGAGCGAGGTTTTCAGAAAAACATATTATCACGTCGAATAAACAGCACACTAGAATATCATAAGATTAGTATATCAAAAGATGACTAAAGCTGATTCACATTCTCTTTGTAAGTCTTTGCTTGTTCTAATATGTTGCCTTTCTCATCACCATCCATTTTATCCCATACGCGATACATCATAGCCATTCGGAAATTATTCCCGAGTTTATCTCGATGCCGCTCAAAAAACTCCCAATACAAACTATTGAAGGGACAAGCTTTTTCACCATACTTTAATTTCCGATCATACTGACATTGGTTGCAATAATCGCCCTGCTTATGTATATAGTTGGCAGAGGAAATGTATGGCTTAGTCCCTACTATTCCACCATCAGCAAACTGGCTCATACCCCTTGTATTCGTTATCTCTACCCATTGGAGCGCATCTATGTAAATCCCTAAATACCACTCATCTACCTCATCAGGATCTACACCAAGCAACAATGCAAAGTTACCGGTGACCATCAGTCGCTGGATATGATGCGCGTAAGCTTTGTCCAAGCTTTGCTCTATGGAGTGTTTAAGACAAGTCATCTTAGTATCACCTGTCCAGTACCATTCAGGTAATTTAGCCTTGTGTTCGAAATAGTTTAGTGATTCGTAGTCTGGCATCTTTGCCCAGTATACCCCTCGCATATATTCTCGCCAGCCGATTATCTGTCTCACAAATCCTTCTATCTGAGAAATATCGATTTCATCCTTCCTTTTATGATACTCAGCTATACAACGCTCTACTACTTCTAGTGGGCTTATCATTTTAGTATTCATACCAAATGATAATCTAGAATGGAATAACGCATAATCTCTTGTAGTCAGCGCATCTTGATAATCTCCAAACAAGTGCAATCTAAATTGACAAAATTCCTCTATTAGCTCTAGACACTCTGCTCGAGAGGTAGGCCACACAAAATTCTCGCTATCAATATTACCAATGGTCTTTACTTCTTTAGTCTGTAACATATCGACAATCTCAGTTACGTCCTTATGCCAGTGTAGCTGAGGAGCGATATCTATTTTCTTGGGTAGTTTCTTTCTGTTAGATTTATCATAATTCCACTTGCCTGTTAGTGGGGTTTTACCATTAGGCTCCATGAGCAGATCATACTGCTTTCTGATAGACCGATAAAAAGTTTCCATCAGATACGTCTTCTTCCCTTCAAAAAAATCGGCAAGGAAATTTCGCTCCGTGAGAAAATGCTCAGAATCAAAAACCTCTGTAGTAATCCCTGAATCTTCAATAAAAGATGTTAACTCTTCATCTAAGCGCCATTCATCAGGTAACTGATATTCTAATTTTTGGACTTTGTATTTCTTGATTATCGCTGAGAGATTATCCGCAAACGATTGTTTGTTATTAGGATCATCTAGATTATAGTAGACTAGGTCATGCCCATCTTCTTTTAGCTCATCTGCAAACGTACGCATAGCAGAGAAGAATCCAACAACCTTCTGTATGTGGTGCACTACATAATTTGTTTCAGAAAGACATTCCGCCATAAAGTACAGGGTGTCCTTATCCTTTTTTTCAAACCAAGAATGTTGGATATTTAGCTGGTCTCCTAAAATTAAACGGAGTGTTGTATAAGTCTTTTTCACTTCCTAGAAACATGAAAACTAAGGAAAGGTTGAGTAAGGGTTTTAAACTCACATTGACCTCTGCGAGAAATCATTAGTGTTTTATCAACCGATCTGCTACCAATAAGCGATTCCAATTTGTCGCCTCTCGCAGAGGATGCTGAATCATCGAATAAAAACGTTTGAGAACAGGCTCTGCTTTTATAGTCGCTCTGACAGGACACGATGAATCATTCCGTAAACGAGACAATCAATATTTGCATAGACCAAGGACTAATAAGCAAGGAATTTTCTCTAAGCTAGGACATTAGCCTCATCAATCTTACCCACCAACTTCATATGCGTATCATCACAAAATGGTGCTGTACCAGTCTTCTTACAATTACAAAGTCTAACTGTACCTGTTCTCGTTGCCTCAAATAATTTTGGCTTTATCTTACTCCCCTGATGGGAGCTATCGCAGAATGGAGCATTCTTACTTTTTCCGCACATGCAGTATAAGTACTTTTCTCCCTTCTCTAGTTTGACTTCTATGGGTTCGTTTGTAGTAGTGCTATTTTTTACGTAGCCTCTAGACATCTCACTACTCTTATCACTAGTGGATACTAATGGATATAGGTATGATGTCGTCCAATGCTCTTTAGGATCATTTTGAAGACCATACTCAGTTGGAAATTCTGTTGTGAATTTAGCTGTACCGAATAGTTGATCCCATATAGAAAACATGTTACCAAAATTACCATTAGGGTCACTTATAGAATCAATCATCGACTTCCCATGATGCGAATGATGAAATGCTGGTGTAATTATTATTCTTTCTAAAACACTGATGATAGGTTTTAATAATTTTGACTTATACATAGGCTTATCGTATGAGATAGTACTATGAGAAGTCACAATAACGATCTGCTTTAAGATCAAACCTAAGGCCACACCTTTACCAAGTCCCATAAATGTACAGATACCAACCCACCATAGATTTGGCATTAGGAAATAATACAACGCTGCATTTCTATAAGAAATAAAAAATCCCATCTCCTCTGCTTGGTGATGCGCTCTATGTAATTTCCATAGGAATTGATTTTCGTGTGCAGATCTGTGATACCAATACTGCATCAGATCATCTAAGAAAAGATAAAAACACGTAGCCAACAATAAACTCCAACCGCTGAGCGCAAATATTTTATCGGCAAAAAATAGGTTACCTACTAAGAACACAGCACCTACCATTAGTGGTTTGATCACTCCTCCCAAAACAAAAAAACCACCAGCTTCTTGTATCCAATCATTACTTTTTCGCTTTGTACTTGATAGGTATCCAGCAATGGTCTCCATTACTCCAAAAGCAAATAAGACTCCGAGAACTAGGATAACATCCAAGTTATTTATTCCAAATAGTGAATTTTCCATAATAATTTTAATGTGCTTAAGACTAAATTAGTACAATCATGCTAATTTTTAAAATTTTTCCTATATTTATTTAAGTGGCAAACACAAAAAGTAAAATAGTAGATCAAAGTATTGAATTCTTTAATCAGTACGGATACAGCAATGTTAGTCTACATCAGATCGCTAAGGCGATTAACTTAAGCAGCGGCAACCTTACTTATCACTATCCTAAGAAAGAAGATTTAATGGATGCTGTCTATGCCACATTTGTAGATGAGCTGCTCTCATTGCAAACTGCATTGGGTGTAGGAAGAGGATTAGATGAGATGATATTAGAGTTAAATGAATTTATCAAAGTGCAGAATAGATTTTTATTCTTCTATGTGGACTTACTGGATATTGGACGCAACTATCCCTCGATAGCAAAGCGTCATCATGCTCACATCAAAGGACAAATAAACAGGATCGAGAATAACCTGAATTTTAATTATAGTGCAGGAGTACTTAAAAAAGAATTCAAAAATGAACTTGGCGTATTAGCTGAGACGATATGGATGACGGTAGTATTCTACCCTTCTCAAATGATAATTAGGGGCAAAGAAATTTCGCATACTGAATTATTAGATACGATTACTTCATTAATAAAACCTTATCTTAAATCAGAATATTCACAAGTACTAGATAGAACTATTGAAAACATTTTTCAAATAAAATGATTTAATATTAGATGCTACATCATTTCAATATAACAACTTGACACATGAAAACTCAAACTACTACAACCTCCTCTAATATCGACATCGCTTCAATATTTAAGAGTCAATTAGAGAATCAACAAAACATTGCGAATACAACTTCAACACAACGGAAGAAAAAACTCAAGCAACTACACAAGCTAGTAGAAGAATATAGACCAAAGTTGAAAATAGCCCTGCATAAGGATTACAAGAAACATCCCTCGGAAGTAGACCTCACAGAAGTATATCCTGTCACGGGAGAGCTAAAACATACTAGAAAGCACCTTCATCAATGGATGCAAAAAGAGCACGTTGGAACTCCGCTTGCATTGTTAGGGTCAAGCTCGTGGATACACTATGAACCCAAAGGAGTAGTACTTATCATATCTCCATGGAACTTTCCGTTTAACCTTACCATCGGACCATTAGTGAGTGCTATTGCAGCGGGTAATTGTGTGATGGTAAAGCCTTCTGAGCACACACCCCATGCCTCCGCACTGATGAAGGAAATGCTAGCTAAGCTTTTTAATGAGAATGAAGTTGCTGTCGTGGAAGGTGGTATAGAAGAAAGTAAAGCTTTATTGAAATTACCGTTTCATCATATCTTTTTCACAGGAGCACCGAGTATCGGGAAAGTGGTGATGGAAGCAGCATCAAAGAATCTAACCTCTGTCACCTTAGAGTTAGGTGGTAAGTCACCTACGATCATAGATGCATCTGCTAATGTGAAACAAGCAGCTAAGCGAATCACATGGGGCAAGTACCTTAACAATGGACAGATTTGTATAGCACCTGATTATCTATTCGTACATGAGAGTAAGAAAGATGAGTTTATAAAGGAAGCGAATAAGTGTATCAATAATATGTACGGTGATGATATCATCAAGTCGGACTCTTACTGCCGTATGGTTAACAATAGACATTTTCAGCGTGTAAAAAGTTATCTCGATAATGGTATCGAGCATGGCATGTCAGTGACTCAAGGTGGCAAACTAGTATCAGAAGAAGATTACATAGCACCTACGATCGTAGAAAAGATGGATGACGAGGCAGACATTTCTAACCAAGAAATATTTGGGCCTATCTTACCTATCTATACTTTCAAGAATATAGAGGATGTAGTGAAAATGATCAATAAAAAAGAACGCCCTCTAGCTCTATACATCTACAGCAAGAAAAGAAAGAATATCAACTATGTGATCAATAACACAAGAGCAGGTGGTACTTGTATAAATCACAATGCTTTACATTTCTTCAACAACAATCTACCTTTCGGTGGTGTGAATAATAGCGGCATAGGTCAATCTCATGGAGAGTTTGGATTCAAAGAATTTTCTAATCCTAGAGCTGTGTTAAAGCAGTGGAGTCCGATGAGTGCTATTGAGCTCATGATGCCTCCTTATACCGGTCTTAAGCAGAAGCTGATCGACCTTAGTATTAAGTGGTTTTGATAAAATTATTTAATGACCTGGATCAATTCTTAAATTGAATTCAGGTCATTAAATTTTATTAAAAATATATCTGATCACAATGAAATTTTTTTTATAAAATCATTCATCTTTCCAAAAAACATTAGATCAATCTCCAAGCCTTTCTAGCCTCGCGACTAAGCAATCCATTTGCTTTTGCGTTACCGATGAATTCTTCCTTATCAGGATTCCACTTTAATGTTTCTCCTAGCCTCCAAGAAATGAGTCCTAGATGCATAGGGAGTGTCATCTCGCGAGCATATTCTAAATTGGATTCTGGCTGTGTGCGAGATTTGGCAGCATCTACAAAATTTTGTTGATGACCAGGAGAACGCGGAATTGAATTAGGCACTGTAGGCACATCTCTCAGCACCTCTCCATTTAGTATGATCTCTTGGTTAGAATAGTTGCATAACAAAGTACCATTCTCTCCCTCGAAGTATGCTCCGATACTCATAAATGTTGCTCCAGGCACTTTAGGTGGCTTGCTAGTCCAGTGAATGTTTAGATCATCAAATTCGTAATCGATATCTATCCATCCAGGAGTATTAGCAAGACCTGCTGCTTCCTCTCCTCGAGCACTTATAGATCTCAATCCTTTCGGTCGTAGTGACATGTAAACCACATCGGCTATATGGCACCAAAAATCTGCAAACATCCCTCCAGAATAATCTAAGAAGTATCTATAATTAAAGTGACATCTCTCTGGGAAGTATTCTCTTTCTGGTGCTGGACCTTGCCACATATCCCAGTTCAATGTACTGGGTACAGATGCGTTTGTCCTAGTCAATTTAGGTGTATCACCAGACTTGAATAATCGAACTGTATGAATATCACCAAGGACACCAGACTGAATGATCTCTGCGACTCTGTGATAATTATCACCAGCATGAATCTGCGTACCTAGTTGAAAGATGCTTTTACTCTTCTTCTGAGCGGCCAACATCTTTTGTCCTTCTCGGACATCATAGGATAATGGCTTCTCACCATAGACATCCTTACCCGCCTGAAAAGCCAAAGTCCCAATGGTCGCATGCCAGTGATCGGGCGTCGCACAGGTAATTGCATCGATATCTTTTCGATCTAAGATGTGTCTAAAGTCTTCGTAAGTATCAACCTTCCAATCTGGTTGCATCTTTGCGAGATTACTGATACTGGAAGCCAGATGTGTCTGGTCAACATCACATAACGCAACGATCTTCACCTCTGGCAAATTAGCAAACCACTTAATATGACTGTTGCCCATATTTCCAACACCTATATGTGCTACTCGCAAAGTGTCACTTGGAGCTACTCTATTCACCGACCATGGAAGGATCGTTAATCCTAACCCTCCAACACTACTTTGCTTTATAAATGTTCTTCTGTTTTGTTTGTGTTTTTTCATGATCTATTTTTTTCTGAAAAGGTCCTATAAAGTATAGTACTTATAGCTCTAAATATCAGGCATATCATCATCCCGCACAAGCATCAACAAAGCTTGATGAGGAACAATAACATACTCCTGCTTATTAAACTCGATCTTATAAACTCGATTCTGTAGATACACAGCTAGGTCTCCTTCCTTAGGTTGTAGAGGCACATACTGCACATTATCCTTTTTCTCTTTCCATGGCTCATCGACATCTTGTATAGCAGGGATCGGGTAGCCAGGACCCACTTTCATAACATACCCAGAGTATAGTTCTTCTTCTTTTGCCATCCCTTGCGGTAGAAATAATCCACCAGATGTTTTTTTACTTGGTTTAGATGGCTTGATCAATATCCGATCACCTACCAACACTAATTTGCTGAGATCCTTACTCTTTAACTGTAGCATGCTGCGCTTTTATATTTTACTAAGTCAATGTAACATTACTGAACATAAAAATACTTGTACATTGAAGTATCAAGATATAACTAATTCAATTTGGAGAGTGCAATAAAGACAAACATGAAAAAATATTTAAATATCATTCCAATGATCTCATTTGTTTTTATGCTTTCGTGCAAAGAGCATATCAAGCCAGAAGCTCAAAAGGAACTTCCCAAGCCCACTATACCATTGGACTTAAATAAACCATTGGACTTAAAACCACTTGACCATGACCCTTACTTTACAGAATCTACAGCGGTAAGCTCGTCCTCTGGACCGAAGGCTATCACACGTAATATTGTACAAGACAAAAATGGAAAAATATGGTTGGCTACATGGAACGGAATTATAAGTTTTGATGAGCAAGCTAATAGTAAAGATTCGAGCTTTGTAAATCACACCAACAAATTAGGATTGAGGCGTTACCGCACTTTCACAATACTAGAAGACAGGAAAGGTCATATTTGGTTTGGCACTATCGGAGCTGGGGTATATCGATATGACGGAAATTCATTTACCAATTTCACTAAGCTGGACGGACTAATAGATGATCGTGTAACCTGCCTCTACGAAGATAAAGCTGGCAATATCTGGTTTGGCACTACAGGAGGGGTAAGCATCTATGATGGCAGTTCTTTCCAAAATTTCACAACTGCAGATGGTTTAACAGATAATGATATCAATTCCATAATCGAAGATCGATCTGGAAAATTTTGGTTTGGGACACGAGGGACTGCTTGCACTTATGATGGTAAAAGCTTCACCAAGATCACAACTGATAAAGGAAAATCATTTCAAAATGTACGCACCATAATAGAAGATAAAAATGGAAGCATATGGTTAGGTGGAAATGACGGGCTTTGGAAGTATACAAACTCTGCTCTTCCTATTATCCCAAAATTCATTAATTATAGTAAAAGTTTTGTAGGATATATCTATGAAGACTCCAAAGGGAACATCTGGACAACCTCTGAGAATGGTGGTCCAGGGTACTGGGCAGTCTCACGATATGATGAAAGTGCTATTGCATCTGAGAGCCACATGTCTACTACGATCCTGGAGCAAGAAAATATGTTCTTCGGAATGACAGAAGACAAAGAAGGTGATATGTGGTTTGGTCACCTTAATGGTATATGTCGATATGATGGGAGTGCTTTTGAGTATTTTGATTGAGCTATTTTCCAATTTCTTCCTCTATCCGATTTCAACTAGAAGTTGAAACCACCTTTCACCTTTTCATGGAGAAAGAAAAAGCGATTTACTCGCTCTCCTTTGAAAATGGAGGGGGTTGGGGTGAGGAAAAACTACCGCACACTAACCATCATCTTCAACCCATGCGCAGGCCTCAATGTAACCAAAGGCGATAATTCTATAGGATGTCCTTCCTTTAGTTTAAACTTAAAATTCTTGATCAACTCCATCAGTGATAGCTGCATCTCGACCATGGCAAACTGCTGCCCAATGCACAATCTAGGACCACCTCCAAAGGGATAGTATGCATAGGGATGATAGTTTTTCATCTTATCACGCTCAAATCTACTAGGGTCAAATTTCTCAGGATCATCCCATAATTTTGGAGAGTGATGGGTACCATAAATATATAGTCCTATGACATCTCCTTTTTTGATCTTAACACCGTTAGCTTCATCATCTTCTAGTGCTACTCGGTCAGTTATCCACGCAGGAGGATATAGTCTCATGGACTCAGATAATATCTGTCTGTTGTATTCCATTTTGGCGACATCCATGTAAGTAATATCTCCATCAAACTCTACACCCTTACTTTCTGCAAGTACCTTATCAGAAATTTCTGGATGCTTATCGAGTAAGTATAGTGTCCAGGATAATGCATTGGCAGTAGTCTCGTGCCCAGCCACGAATATGATCAACGCCTCATCTAATATTTGCTTAGTGGTCATACGCTCACCCGAATCCTCATATACGGAATGAAGCAGCATGTCTAACAAATCGTTATACTCACCAGTGTCCTTTCTCCTTGCTTCTATGATATCAGTTATCAGATCATACGTCTGCTGCGATAGTTTATCATTTCTTGCATTCTCCCCAGTCAAGCTTCTCCACCAATTAAACATAGGTTGTCGTACGCTCTTGATGATCGCCGTTTGCAGATCTGTAACTGCCCTATTAAGCAGTTCTAATTGCTCCCCCTCTATTCCCGAACTAAATAATGCTTTGGATATGATCTTGAGCGTAAGAAGTGACATCTCCTCTGTGATCTCAAGTTCCTGAGGCCCATCTTTAAGTCTTGACTTTAATTCTTCGACATACTCCTCGACGACCTCATACATGAGACCCATTAATTTTACGATCTTATCTTTCTTGAAACCTGGCTGTATCAGTCTTCTTTGCTTAAGCCAGTATGCACCATTGGTTGTTAACAACCCTTGACCTACATACTTCCCTACAGCTTTGGTTTGCAATTCAGATTTGTGATAATTTTTGTTATTCTTCTGCAGTATATATTGTGTAAAATCTGGATCAACAGACATGACCGCTTTGGTGGTCGCACCGATGTAGGTATTGTAAGTATCTCCATATTCTATAATTGCCTCGTCAATGAGAGGGATCGGATTCTTTAAGAACTTAAAAAGCCCTAGGATCACCTTTAATCTGGGTATGGTTTTTATCTCTTTCGCCATCAGTTATTAAACAATATTCTAAGGTTATAGTTTGAGGTTTCTAAGCTTTTGATACCAGCATTTTAATCCCATGCTTAGGACGTAAGGTAACTAAGGGTTGTAGCTCTACAGGATGATCTTGCACAAGGTCAAACTTAAAATGTTTATACAAATGATGAAGGACTATCTGCATCTCCGTCTCGGCAAACTGTACGCCTATACACAACCGCGGGCCACCACTAAACGGGAAGTAAGAGTATGGAACAATGTCTTTCTTTTGTTCCTTAGAAAAACGCTCTGGGTCAAACTCTTCTACCCTACTCCAACTGTCCTTGTTGTGATGACAACCGTAAATGAATAACCCTACTAGATCTCCTTTATCAATTTTTAATCCATCTATCTCATCGTCTTCTAGCGCTACTCTACTCGTCAGCCATGCAGGAGGATAGAGCCGCATCGTCTCTGCCATGACTTGCTTTGCATATGGTAGTTTGGGAATATCCATAAATTCTAATTCCTCTTTATCAAGTGCCTTTATCTCTTCTCTCAATTTATACTGAGCGTCTTGATTATTATATAGCGTATAGAATTGCCATGACAGCGCATTTGCAGTAGTTTCAAATCCCGCCACAAAGATGATCATCACTTCATCTACTATCTGCAAATTAGTCATGCCTTCGTCTGTGCCTTCATACTTAGAATGCAAAAGCATGTCCAACATATCATCGTACCGCTTACCAGAGCTTCGTCTATTCTCAATAAGATTTTCGATTATGGAGACTGCCTCAGCACGCAGCGCCTCTGCCTTTTTTGTTTCACCAGTCAACTTCCTCCACCACGCAAACATCGATTGCCTTATCTCTTTTACAATAGTAAACTGAATGACTGAGATGATATCATTTAATCTATCTAGATCTTTTACCGTAATACTATCGCTAAACAACGAACGAGAAACCATCTTCAGCGTAAGCATAGACATCTCGTAATGCATCTCAAATTCTCTCTGCCCACTTTCGATCTTTTCCTTAAGTTCTTTTACATAGTCTGACGCCACCGTATTCATGATCTTCACTAAGCCCTGAATTTTCTCTCTATGAAAACTCGGTTGTATCATCCTCCTTTGCTTCAGCCAGTAGTCACCATTGATCGTAAGTAATCCATGCCCCACGAATTTTGCAAGGGACTCCGTTTGTAATTTTGGTTTGAAATAATTTTTATGGTTTTTCTGCAAGACGTGTTGAATCAACTTAGGATCGATCGTCATATAGGTCTTTGCAACTCCACCTAGGTAGGTGATGTAAGTGTTACCATGTTTTTCCATGGTCTCAGTGATCAGTGGAATCGGATTTTTGACGATCTTATTAAGACTCAGCAAAACCTGATAACGCGGAAGTTCTTTTATGTTCTCATTTGTTATCATGCAGTTCCTAATTTGATTTTATATGATCGAGTATTATTTCTGAATCCGTAAATATCGTCCCAAGGATTCCCCCTAATTTGTAGTTGTCAAAACCAATAAAGTACAGGCCTTCATGGTAATCATTTCCAATCGCGCTCTTAGGGCAATTGTACTTGTCTAAAAGTTCTTCGCCTCGCTCGACTAGATTTTCTATATGTGGCCGATACCCCGTTGCCATGATCACTTCATCAAACAAATGGCTACTACCATCCACAAAAGACACCCCGATCTCATCAAATGACTTTATCCCAGGCACTACTTTTATTTTTCCTTCCTTGATTGCTTTTATAGTACCTATATCGACTATTGGTGTTTTACCCGTTTCTCTTAGCTGGACTGCAGGATGTACCTTACTACTTTCTAGACCATACTTGGTCAAGTCCCCAAAGTAAACTTTCCTGATCTGCGTACCTAACCAGTCCCCTAAGCCAAACGGCAACTTTGCTAACTGCTTTGAAGTAACCTGTACCGACCGACCATTAAGATCTCTAGGCACAACACTGATTGGGTTTCGCACACAAATCGATGTCTCTACCTGATGTTCACTTAGGTCTAGTGCCAGCTCTGCTCCCGTATTCCCCATCCCTATCACCAGCACTTTTTTTCCTTTGTACGGCTTTGCATTTTTATAGGCTCTACTATGAATTATATTTCCACTAAAGTTTTGCTGCCCTTCGAACTTAGGCTCATGGGGAATCCTATTAACCCCTGTAGCAAGTATGACGTTCTTCGCTTCATATTCATTTTCGCCCTGAGTTAGGACTTTCCAATTACCATCTTCCGCCTTTGATATTTTCTGGACCTCTGTATTAAAGTGAGGCTTGATCTCAAACTGCTTTGCATAATTTTCAAAGTAGTCCACTAATTCTTTTCGAGGTACATACAGCGGATAATTCTCTGGAAATTGCAAGTGAGGAAGATGCGAAAATTGCTTGACCGTATGCAGGTGCAATCTATCATAGTGATGATGCCATCTAACAGCGATCTTGTCTGATGCTTCTACGACTTCAAAATCAATACCTGCATTTCTCAGCCGTCCAGCCGCAGCCAATCCAGCAGGACCTGCTCCTATTATGAGATTTTTTATTTTCTTAAGCACCCTAAAGTAATTTAGTGATTTCTTCCCTCAATTCATCAGGAATAGAAACTGCTTTTCTCAGGTTCATATCAAACATCAAGGTAGTGATCTCTATCTCAGCAGAGAGGCGACCACTTAACTTCTCATAAAGGCAGTGATGCGTTTTTATGGTTTTGTCTGCAAGCCCTAAGAGTTCCGACTCTACATATACCAGATCATCTTCGAAAACTTCTTTGCGGTAGTTTATATGTTGTTCCACTACAGCTACTCCTAGATTGTTTTCTCGCATGTACTTACTCATTCCTAGAGAACCTATAAAATTCCTATTCGCTAACTCAAATTTATTGATGTAATACATGACATTCATATGGTGATTAGAATCACATTCATGGGTTAGTACGGCGCCAATATAGGTAGTCATTTTTTTCTTACTCATACAGCTCAAGATAGAAAAATTAAACTCAAAGTTAAATTTCCACTATATTAGCTTTCACACTAATAACATGGTCAACTATGAAAGATTTTCTAATAAATAAAGTCCCAGAACTACTTAAGAATTTAAAGGCTGATACAAAAGCAGATTTTGGTTTGATGACTCCTCAGCACATGGTAGAACATCTGACATGGATCACCAAAGTAACCACTACTCGCAAAGGAGTACCTGAGGATGGACCCATCGAAAACAAAATGCAAAAATTCTTTGATGCTGGATGCATATTCAAACATAGACCCAAAGAAGGCGAAACAGCAGCGGATCTACCTGCCCTTAAATATGGGTCACTAGAAGAAGCCATAGAGCAAGTCCCTATTGCTATCAAAAGATTTTATGATCACTATGAAGCTGACCCAGATTTTAAGTGTTATAACCCATTCATGGGAGAAGTAGGGTTTACAGATATTCAAAAATTTCATTTTCAACATTATAGTTATCACTTCTGGCAGTTTGGTTTATTGCCGAGTTACTACGAAGTTGCAGCTTAACACCACTCCTCTATAATGAGTAAAATACCAAGATCTAAAACTGACGATTATACTGATAAGCAGTCTGGCATAAGGAGAGCTTTTGTAAAAGAGCAAACTGGAGCAGACCTAGAGCACGTAGGCAAATATTCATTTGACCCAAACATACTCAAGGGCAACATCGAGCACTTTACAGGAGTAGCCCAAATACCTATCGGATTAGCAGGACCTCTGAAAGTAAATGGTGAGCACGCACAAGGCGAGTTTTATATTCCTATGGCTACTACAGAAGGGACATTGGTTGCTAGTTATAACCGAGGGATGAAGATGATCAATCTCGCTGGTGGTGTAAAGACCACTGTCATCGAAGACCAGATCCAGAGAGCTCCGCTATTTGTTTTTGAAGACGCTAGGTTGGCTAGAGATTTTGGAGAATGGGTAATTGCAAATTTTGATACGATCAAAGAAAAAGCTGAATCCACGACCTCTATCGGCAAACTTAAAAGTATCGAGCAGTATACGATAAGTAAGATGAGGTGGCTGCGATTTAATTTTTATACAGGAGATGCGGCAGGTCAGAATATGGTTACCAAAGCTACACGAGAAGCCTGTAACTGGATGCTTGCTCAGAACCTTAATGGGCTAGAGCACTTCACGCTAGCAGCTAACTTTGATACCGATAAAAAACACTCCCAGCTTAACACCCTCATGAGTAGAGGTAAGCGAGTAGTAGCAGAGATCACGATACCTAGTAAGATACTAGAAGAGAATATGCGGGTATCGGTCAAAAAAATGATCAAGCAAAGAAATCTGTCCACACTCGGCGCTTATGTAAGTGGGTCTATAAATACTGGCTCACATTCTGCTAATGGTATCACCGCAATATTTATAGCCACAGGACAAGACGTAGCTAATGTTGCAGAAAGTTCTGCAGGATATATATTTAACGAGATCATGGATAATGGTGATTACTATTTTTCCTTTACAATACCTGCTTTGATCGTCGCTACTTATGGTGGAGGTACTCATCTAGCGACTCAGAAAGAATGCCTAGATATTATGGGTTGCTCTGGCAGTGGCAAGGTCAACAAATTTGCTGAGATCGTAGCAGCCACTGTACTAGCAGGCGAGCTCTCACTAAATGCCGCGATCATATCTGACGAGTGGGTAAGTAGTCACGAAGATTATGGTAGAAACAGATAAAACATGCGATTAACAATTATTTTATTTATAATAATAATTTGTTCTTGCTCCAGCAAGAAAGAGATAACACCCGTTGTCGTAAGTGCTCCGATCAGTAATGGTCATGCGCATAATGATTATGTACATGATCGTCCACTATATGAAGCGCTCGAAAACGGATTTACCAGTATAGAAATAGATGTACATAGCTATAGAGGTAAAGCAGTAGTCAGTCATGACGATGATGATCTAGCATCCAAACCGACCATCCAAGAATTATACTTGGAACCACTGTCACAGCTAATCGCCAAAAATGGAGGTAAGGTGTTTCCAGGAAAAAAGGAACAACTAATCCTAATGATAGATCTCAAAGAGGATAAAGACCTCCTGATTCAAATACTCACTAAGGACTTGGTCGAGTATGATCTCTTGATCAAGTCGAGTCTAGATGCTCACGAGATATGGAAGCCACTACAAGTGATCATCTCAGGGGATCCTCCTATTCAGAAAATACTTTATGATAAGACAGGATACTTCTATCTAGACGGTAGGATGCATCACTTAGATGAGCGTATCGATGATTATGTAATCCCTAGGATCAGCATGAGTTATCGAGGTAATTTTAGCTGGAAGCCCGATGGTAATTTATCAGATGAAGAACTCGAAAAAATGCGAGGGATGATAAATAAGGCTCATGCCGCAGGTAAGACATTCAGATTTTGGGGGCATCCTGAGACGGAAGCTTTTTGGAAGTTACTGAGTGATGAGGGAGTTGACTGGATCAATGTGGATGGGCTCAAGGCGTTTAATACATTCAAATCAAAACCTAGTGTTTCTCGTTAAACATACCGCTCATCTAGACTCCACTTATCTGCAAACTTAGGCGTGATATCTTTATAAAAGTCATGTATTTTTTTCATATCCTCCGCGATGTCACCAGTAGGATGTATGAATCCGCCGATTCCAGCCTCCTTCTTTTTATAATCTAGATATCCAAAACACAGTGGTGCATCTGCTTTCATTGCAGTATGATAAAATCCCATCTTCCATTTTTTCCTAAGGCTCCGAGAGCCTTCTGCAGCTACTACCATAGCGATCTTATCCTGACTCTTCACGATATCCGCCATCTGATCCACATAGCTAGCCCTTGCTTTGACACCCTTCTTAGCACTCCTGTCTATTCCTAGGGCACCGAGTGGCTTCATGAATAATCCTAGGGGAAACTTCGTCCAATCATCCTTCACTGTAAATTTAAGGGGTATCCCTAGCACCCACATACCCATACGCATGTGAAAGGCATCCCAATTGCTCGTATGTGGAGCTGCTATCAATACACAATTTGTTGCTTCTTTAGGATAGACAGGGTTAGCGCTCCAACCATAAAGACTCATTATAAACTTGATAAATAGCTTAAACACCAATTGCGATTATTTGAGGCAAATATCATAGATAATTTTAAACATCTAGCATCTTCTAACCATTCATTTTTGATTAGTTTTAGCATACTTGCACCTTGGATAACATTCCCAATAGATCAAGGCATCCTTTTGTAGTATTGTATTAAAGTCAATTCTAATGAAAAAACTAAAAATACTGTTTGTTGTCATTCTCATCATAGCAGTAATAGCTTGGTTCGTCTATAAAATGTTGTATCCGAGTATCAATCTAGAAGCGATAGAAAATAATATAAGTGACAGAGCAACTAAGAATTGGACTGAACTAGAATCTGCCGTTCTCAAGAATGAACAAAGAAATGTGTACTTCGGAGATATGCACATCCACACTGGATATTCTTTTGATGCCTTCATAGGTGGTATCATTGCCCATCCTGAAGATGCTTATAAGTATGCAAAAGGAAATACGATAGACATCCTTGGTCAGAGTAGTAAGCTAGAGCGGCCATTAGACTTTGCAGCTGTCACAGATCACTCAGAATATTTTGGCGAATTATATTCTATACAAAATCAAGGTGCACCAGCATATAATGCGATGCTACCGAGATACTTCCGGTCACTAGAAGGAGATACTATCAAACAACGACAGTTATTCTTAACGCTCCTAAGACGAGTAGGTAGGACCAATAAGTCTCATCTTGATTTTTTTCAAGGATATAAGACTACTATGAAAACGTGGGATGTAGAGATAGCTGCAGCCGAAGAAAATTACAACCCTGGTAAGTTCACGACTTTCGCAGCTTATGAGTGGACCTCAGGCGTAGGGGTAGCGCATAATCATAGAAATGTTTTCTTCAAGGATATGATAGTGCCCGACTATCCGGTAAGTGCTATAGAAGCACCCTCAGTTACACAACTCTGGAAGTCACTAGAAGTATTTAGAAATGGAGGAGCGACCGTAATGGCCATCCCACATAACCCAAACTTAAGTGAGGGCTTCGCATTCGAAGATAGCTATCCTGATGGTAGGCCTATAGATCTCGAATATGCTCGATTAAGCAATCTCAACGAACCACTAGCTGAGATACACCAAGCAAAAGGAAACTCAGAAGTACATGCGTCTCTCTGGCAAAATGATGAGTATGCAGACTTTGAAAACTACAGTCAAGGAGAACCCAAGAAAAATAATTATATAAGACATATGCTTAAGAAAGGACTTGAGTATGAAGATAAGCTAGGTACTAATCCTTATCAGTTTGGGCTGATCGGGAGTACGGATACGCATAACGCGACACCAGGGAATACCGAGGAGGATGATGCATTTATCGGTAACCATGCAGGAGTCGATCTAGCAGCTCAAGAGCGAGCTACCAGAGCATGGATACTAGATACCACCATGAGCGTTTATGAAACTGTGAACCCTGGAGGTCTGATGGCCGTCTGGTCGCAAGCCAATACGCGCCCTGAGATATACGAAGCCATGCAACGCAAGGAGACCTATGCCACTAGCGGCACTAGGATACAAGTAAGATTTTTTGCAGGTTATGATATGAATGAAGAAGCAAGTACCTATAACGAACTCGTTGCTGATGGCTATAACAATGGTGTGCATATGGGAAGTACACTAAAGTCTAAAGCAGCTACAGGGTCACCAACCTTCAGCTACTGGGCAACAAAAGATCCGGAAGGTGCCAATCTCAAAAAGATACAAGTGATCAAAGGCTACTATGAAAACGATGAAATAAAAGAAGAGATATATGACCTAAGCACATCTCAAAATGTAGTACCCGAAGGTAATGAAGTGGATCTTACCACTGGAGAATGGAATACTGAAAATGGATCAGCGGCTTTACAAGGCTACTGGCAGGATCCTAATTTTGACCCCGCCACTAGAGCATTCTATTATTTGAGAGTTCTAGAAGTCAAGACGCCTAGATGGAATCTGTGGGACGAGATAAAGTACGATGTCAAATATCCCGATAGTACTCCAAAGACAATACACGAAAGAGCATGGTCATCACCCATATGGGTCACTCCGAGTAGCTGATAAAAGGCTTATTTTTAGTTTATGAATTTTGGAACATTCGAGGAAGAACTAGCAATGAAAAGCTATATAATCTCCATACTTGTCAAACAAGCATCGGCAGATGGAAGTATAGCTGATGCAGAGACGAGTTATCTCTTATATGTATCTGAGACGCTCGGACTTGATAAATCAGAGATCAAACCGATCATAGAAATGCCAGACAGTTATAGAATTTCACCTCCGCCCGATGAGGATAAAAGATTGACCATTCTTTATTATATGCTATTCATGATGAAGGCCGACAAAACTATAGATGCTAAAGAGGAAAAACTGTGTTACAATATTGGTTTTCAGATGGGCTTTAGACAACACATGGTCACTGAACTTATCGAGGTAATGAAAGAATATCTAGACAAGCAAATACCTCCTTTGGTGATGTTAGATAAGGTCAAGCCCTATCTTAATTGATGATGATCGATAATAACTATTCGGCGCCACCATTTCTAGGTCATGGCCTCTAATATTGAATACTATCTGTCTAAAGCAAGCCTGCATAGCTATGGCGTTTGACGTACCCCTAGCACAATAGCTGTCTAATTTGACATCTATTTTACAATACACTTACAAAAACACTAAAGACGTCGTCTACTTGGTACTCCAAAAATAAATATTGAATTATTTTTCAGTTATGAATTACAGAATATTTGAAGAGGAGATGGCTATCAAAGGTTATCTAGTATCACTACTAGTGAGACAATCAATCGACGACGGAAAAATAAATTTAGGCGAAAGAGCATACCTACTAAATGCATTAAAAACACTTAAGCTTGAAGAAAAAGATATACTATCAATAATAAAATCTCCTTTGGATTATTCTATTGACCCTCCTATCGAAGAGAACAAAAGGATGACCATACTCTATCACTTATTATTTATGATGAAAGCTAGCAGGACGCTGGATTTCAAGAAAGAAGAGCTCTGTTATAACATCGGGTTCGAGTTAGGTTTTAGACATGAGATGGTGAGAGATCTTATCGGTGTTATCAAGGAATACAAAAGGTCAGAAATGCCACAAATGGCTATGTTAGATAGAATTAAACCTTATCTAAACTAGGTCTAGTAAAAAAATATCAGCGTTTTATTGACCTTATTTGTAACCTTCCTTAATGGGCGCTAGTTCGTTATTGCTCTTTAGGATTTATATACATTGTATATAAAAAATACTTAATCGTATTTGACTTACGTAAACCTTTCAGGATATTGAGACCTTCTACCACCTTATAGCCGCCATCTAGATAAAAAGATGACTTGTTCTACTTTCGCTTTTTCTCAGACCAAGAGACTCAAAACATATTTTTCTGACATATTGTAACTGACCACAATAGGATTTTGACTAACTTAATCTAGTCAATAATCTTACCATGAAAAATATAAACAGACGTAACTGGATAAAAACTGCTAGCCTAAGTGCTGCTGCATTAGGAACAGCAAGCTGCCAACTAAGGGCAGAACCTAAGAAAATATTAAAATCAGACAGTCCCGTCACAAAAGGAATAATCAGACTTTCGTCAAATGAAAATAGATACGCTCCATCTCCCAAAATAAAACAAGCAATGATGGATGCCATGGACCTCTCCTACCTATACAGCCCAGGCCACTATAAACCACTGATAGAAAAACTGGCTACTAAGGAAGGTGTACCCACGGACCATATACTACTGGTCTCCGGATCTAATGAAGGCTTACGGCTAACAGGCCTCTGCTATGCAATGAATGGCGGTGAGATCGTAACGAGCACACCTACTTATAAAGCACTGCTAAGTTATGCGGAAGAGTTTGGTGGCACCATCAACACTGTAGATCTCGATCAAGACTTAAAGTTTGACTTAGAAGAGATGGAGAAGCGAGTCTCCGCAAAGACCCAGATGGTATTTCTCTGCAACCCAAATAATCCCACTGGTACCTTGCTCGATGGTGATAAGACCAGAGACTTTTGTGATCGGGTAAGTGATAAGACCATGGTCTTCTCCGACGAAGCCTATGCAGATTATATAGAAGAAGAAAATTACCCGACCATGGTTCCACTAGTCAAGCAAGGCAAGAATGTGATCGTCTCTCGGACCTTCTCCAAGGTATATGGTATGGCAGGTGTCCGAGTAGGTTATCTGATCGCAAGACCGGACATCATCACTACCCTGAAGCCAAGAGTGATGGGCTACGTAAATATGATGGGCATCTATGGCGCAATCGCAGCATTGGATGACCATGAATTTTATGCGCACTCCCTAAAGAAAAATAAAGAAGCTAAACAGACCATCTATGACGTCTGTGATGATATCGGCCTGAGATATGTGAAGTCTCATACCAATTTTGTTTTTCATCAGGTCAACAAAAATGTGCGTAAGTATGCTGAGGAAATGTTAGCACTAGGCGTTAAGGTTGGGAGGCCGTTTCCGCCACTCACAGACTGGTGTCGGATAAGTACTGGTAATGAAGCTGATATGGTGGCTTGGAGGGAGGCAATGTATAAGGTTTATGGGTAGTGGTTTAAGTTTATTGGAAGTGTTGCTATTACAATTATTTTGTGCGGTATAATAAATTAAAAAAGATATTTATATACCTGATTAAATTTTTACTAAGCATCGTCATAATCAATGTAATAGACATCCATTTCATTAGGAAATCATTTTGAAGACCTTGTAAACCAAAGAATACAAAAAAGTAGTAGAGCCGGTCTCAGACTAATAGAAACCTAAGAACATAAAGTATCTGTTTTTAAAAAATGCCACGAAAGAAGGAATCGATATTGGCATAACAACAGACTTTGATGCAGTGGAACACCTAAAAGAATTAAAGAAAACTAGACGCCAAGAATACATCAGGTAAACTTCAGCCGCATCTCTTCAAAGTTGACAGGTTGGCATAAATTACTCTTCAAGAATATACTTAACTCATTTCCTATACTTTGAGCTTTAGACTAGATTTTCACTAAGCACAATAATACTTAGATTAAAAATCCTAAGAAGAAGCCACTGTTAAATTGTACTTTGTGAAAAGACAATTTAAAAAATGATAAAGATTAAATTCATACCATTCCTCCTAGCAATCTTTATAGGAGCTGGACTAGATGCGCAGTCGATAAAACTGCCTCTAGACACAACAGTTGTTACCAAACATACAACCACTATAAACGGCCAAGCTATAAGCTATACTGCTAGCACAGGCACACAACCAGTCTGGGATGAAAACGGCAAACCCATAGCAAGCTTATTCTACACCTACTACACAAGAGACAATGTAAAAGACAGCGACGAACGACCATTACTAATTTCATTCAATGGAGGGCCTGGTTCTGCATCTGTCTGGATGCACGTGGCTTATACTGGACCACAAATCCTCAGAATAGATGAAGAAGGTTACCCTGTACAACCGTATGGCATACAAGAAAATCCATTCTCGGTATTGGATGTATGTGATATTGTATTCGTCAATCCTGCAAATACAGGGTACTCACGGACTATCCCTATGACGGGTAAGGATGTTGATAGAAAAAAATTCTTCGGCATAAATGCAGATATAAAATATCTAGCTGGATGGCTCAATACTTTCGTAAGTAGAAATAATAGATGGCGGTCTCCCAAATATCTTGTCGGAGAGAGTTATGGAGGCACTAGAGTAGCGGGCTTAGCTCTAGAGTTACAAAACGCGCAGTGGATGTATATCAATGGTGTGATCATGGTATCGCCAGCAGATTATAAATCATATGGAGCGGATAATGCGATATCATCTGCACTCAACTTGCCATACATGACAGCAGCAGCTTGGCATCACAAGGCACTGTCTCCAGCACTACAGAATAAAGACCTTCTAGAGATCCTGCCAGAAGTAGAAGACTATACGATCAATAAATTGATGCCGGCACTTGCAAAGGGAGGGTTTATTTCTGACGAAGAGAGAATGGATGTTGCTAAAAATATGGCATACTATTCTGGACTTTCTGAGAAGGTAGTCCTCCAAAATAATCTTGATGTATCCCCAAGGTTTTTCTGGAAAGAATTACTTCGTGATAAAACTGGGCAGACTATAGGCAGGTTAGATTCTAGATACCTAGGCATCGATAAATCTGAAGCGGGTGTAAGACCAGACTATAGTGCCGAGCTGACTTCGTGGTTGCATTCTTTTACGCCAGCTATTAATTATTATGTGCGAGAGCATTTAGGATTCAAGACAGACCTTAAGTATAATATGTTTGGGCCAGTACATCCGTGGGATAGACAGAATGATAAAACGAGAGATAACCTGAGACAGGCAATGGCGCAGAATCCATATCTCAATGTCATGTTCCAGTCAGGATATTACGACGGAGCGACTACCTACTTCAATGCAAAGTATACCATGTGGCAACTAGACCCTAGTGGTAAGATGTCTGACCGGCTGAGCTTTAAAGGATATCGCAGTGGGCATATGATGTACCTGCGAAGACAAGATCTAGAAACTGCTAATAACGATATAAGATCATTTATAAATTCCACTTACGAGAAAGGGAAGTCTGCGAAATATTAGCATAAAAATGCTAGAAGCAAAATACTAGAAGATGAAAATTATCAATACCGAAAACATGCCTAAGAGTAATGGGCATTACTCCCATTGTGTAGAACATAATGGAGTGCTATATATTTCTGGTCAACTCCCATTTGACCCAAAGACTAGAGAGATGCCAGAAGGTATAGTCGCTCAAGCACATCAAGTACTATCTAACTTAAAACTTATACTAACAGAAGCAGGTAGCTCTGTAAATCAAGTAATGCAAGTAAGGATATATATCCCAGATGTAGAATTATGGGGAGCAGTCAATGAAGTCTATGCAGAATACTTTGTAGAGCATAAACCTGCTCGCTGCGTGGTGCCAAGCCGAGAATTGCATTTTGGTGCTCTGATAGAACTGGAAGCTACTGCGTATGTATAAATAATATTCGAGATGTACAAAGAACAATTAATACAAAGCCTTGAAAGAATAAAGCCATTCGTACACCGCACACCCGTCATGACCTCTCAGCTCCTCAATGAAAAATCTGGCGCTAGATTGTTTTTCAAATGTGAGAACTTCCAGAAGATGGGCGCATTCAAAATGAGAGGAGCAGCAAATGCTATCCTCAACTTATCTGACGAACAAAAAGCAAAAGGCGTAGTCACACACTCCTCTGGGAATTTTGCGCAAGCTGTATCACTCTCTGCCAGGAATGCAGGAGTAGATGCCTATATCGTTATGCCATCTAATGCACCTGATGTCAAGAAAGAAGCAGTGCGATCTTATGGAGGACAAATCACAGAATGTGAGCCTCTGATAGAAGCTAGGCAGGCTGAAGCTGATAAGATCGTAGCAGCTACAGGAGCTACATTCTTACATCCTTCTAATGACCTTGATGTAATACTTGGTCAAGGGACTGCTGGGGTCGAGCTAATTGAGGATCATCCAGACTTGGATTTTATGATGGCTCCTGTTGGGGGTGGTGGTCTCGTTGCTGGCTGCGCTTTGGCTGCATATAATTTTGGAGATAAGTGTAAGACTATAGGAGGAGAACCTTTTGAAGCTGATGATGCCTATCGCTCTTTGCAAAGCGGTACTATCGAAAAGAATAAAACAGCCAATACGATAGCCGATGGTTTGAGGACTCACTTAGGAGATATTAATTTCCCGATCATCCAAAAGTATGTAGACTCCATCATCAGAGTCGAAGAAACAGAGATCATCGCTGCTATGAAGCTGATCTGGGAACGTATGAAAATTATTATTGAGCCTTCCTGTGCAGTTCCTTTTGCAGCAGTACTGCGAGAGCCTAACATATTTAAGAACAAGAAGGTGGGGATAGTACTTAGTGGCGGGAATGTTGATCTTAAGAAGTTACCTTTCTAGGACTGACTTATTATTTAGGGGGTGACTTTGAGTCACCCCCTAAATTCCTAAATAGTATTCTAGTGTAACTCTTTTACCAAAGCATTGATATCAGAATCTGCTTGTATATATCCTGAGAGCTTTTCGTAAGTCTCTGAGCCCGTACACTTCATTAGATACATAGATCGTATGGCTTGATGATTGTCTTTTGTATAAGACATTTTTAACCCTCCGCCTAGATCTACATCTTTCAGCTTATCCATCTCGGCTATTAATCCTTCTCTGGTGACATCCTTACCCAAATTCTTAAGTGCTTCTACGAATGGTACTGCATATACGAATCCAGCTGATGGGAATACACCCCATCTTACATCTGGGTAAACTTTTTCGAAAGCTGCTTTTTGTTTCTTGATCTCTGGATCATCATAGTCATATGGAGGAATGGCAAATGTCCCAAAGATCACTCCTTCCCAGGCTCCTTTCGTGAGCGTGTGCATCAGATTCATATCCGACAAGATAAAAGAAGCAATGAACTGTGGATTGTAGTTGATCACTTTAGCATTAGTAACCGTAATTACGCCTTGCCGTGGCAGTGTCCAAAGTAAAACAACTTCAGCACCCGAATCTTTTAACTTAGCCACGTGAGAACTTAGATCTGTATCTAATGGTTCGACAGGTACTTCTGCTACAAACTCTAGTCCCTTCTCTTTCAATACACTTTTTGCACCTACTATTGCACTTAGTCCTACATCGTCATTTTGATAGATGATTCCGATCTTAGTTGCCTTTAGAGTTTCTGTCGCATACTTAGCTTGTATTACGCCTTCATCTATGTAGTATGGTAGTACTGAAAATACATTTGCCTTAAGCGGTATCGACCAGTGCGTCCCTCCGGAGATCGGTGATATCCACGGTATATTTTCCTCTACAATGTAATCCATAACCGACATACAAGGCGCAGTACCTATTCCACCTACGAAGGCAAATACCTCATCCTTTTGTACCAGCTCTCTTACAGCAGGAACAGTCCTTGACGGATCATAAGCATCATCCTTCATGATGAACTTGATCATTCTACCATTGACGCCCCCTTCTTCATTTATCATTTTAAAATAAGCATCCATACCTTTCATGATATTTCCCCAGAGTGCCGCAGGACCTGTTAAGGGACCAAAGGAACCTACTAATATTTCCGTATCGGTAACTCCAGTAGTAGTACCACTAGATGCTCCAGCCGTAGTAGAAGTTTGTCCTCCGCCACCACCACAAGACCAAAATAAAATGGAAATCGTTAGCAAAAGGATAGAATGAAAACCTAATTTTTTCATGTTATGATTTTATCGTTAATAAGTCTTTGGAAGTCCTGTTCTAAATGAAGTAATTTAATAATGTTTGTTAAAATGAGTTGTAAGAGCTTGGTTTTCATGCTGAAGCTCTTTTGGAAACTCGTAGCCATAGCTACGGGTTGAGAAAAAGCTGATAGATTGAGAATCAATGGCTTGCAAAACAATTAACAATATGTTTTTAAATCACTTCAATATAACAAAGGATAACCTAGATATAGAATATGTCTAGTCAAATCTTATAGATGTAAGCATAATATGCGCCTGTAACTTCTCCACTGTGGTCTTCTAGATACGTCCAAAATTTAGTCCTTCCAGTTGCTAGGTCTGTAGTGAATACTATTTCTTCGGCATCGCTATCAACAACCTTAGATTCTAAGAGCTTATCAAATATCCGAACCTCAGCCGTTTTAATACTGTGCGCTTTACCCTTGGGTACCGCTGAGTTTAATCCTGGTTGTACTGCGGATGTATATCCCTCCGCCTCATCTGAGAATTTTAATCCTGATTCTAGAGGGTATCTCCGTAGTTTGATCGCATAAGTACCCTTTTCGACTACATCTATCGTCCAATAGCCATTACCATACTTGCCATTCCTGATTACTAGCTGATTCCACTTTGGGTTCCCATTATCTGCGTGCCAATCATGTGTAGTTAGCACTGTTGGATTTTCGTATTCAGTACCTACTTTAATATACATCTCTTCTTCAAAATCTACCGAAACGCTTTCCCACCAATCATCATAAGCAATAGTCAGATCTTTCACGACATCCTGATGATCAGCAGAGATATCTTTTGATTGAGTAGGGTCATCCTTAACATTATACAGCTCTTTTACATTTACGAGTCTCCATTTATTTTTCATCACGGCTGTCTTACGCCACTTAGCAGGCACTTGCTCTCGCTGCGAATCCGTAACTAACACTCGGTTTCCCCAGTCTATATTTTCATCATAGAGTAGTGGTTTTAGGCTGCTCCCATCTATACTCCGATACCCCTCTGCTAAAGGTAGACCACACAGCTCTGCTAAACTAGGAACAACATCAATATGAGCAGTGAGTTGATGAATATCCTTACCTCCATGAACATTACCATCCTTCCAATAAATAAAAAAAGGAACTCGATGTCCTCCTTCATACTGACTGTTTTTTGTGCCACGCATATTTGCATTGTAACCTAAATAAGGACTCTTAGGATCATTCCGGTCTTGCTGAGCATATCCTGCTGCTGTCCCATTATCCGCCATGAATATCAGGATAGTATTATCTTCGATATTTAGCTCTACTAGTTTATTCCGTAGCTTTCCGAAATTCTCATCTATGTTAGTGATCATTCCTAAGAATTGTTTCTGATGAGTCAGTAGTATGCTATCACTATACTCATCGTACATCGCCTCATACTCCGGTGGAACGTTGTATGGCCAATGCGGGGCATTAGTCGAGATATAACAAAAGAATGGTTTATCCTTCCGCTCTTCTATAAATCCCATAGCTTCTTCAAAAAACACATCTGTACAATAGCCTTCATACTTCTGCGGGTTACCATTGTGAAAATAAGTATCGTCAAAATAATCATTACCCCAGTAGTCAGGAGTCTGTTGTACTCCTCCTCCTCCATGCACTACACTCTCTTGGAAACCTCTATCAATCACCCGATAAGGGTAATTATCGCCAAGATGCCACTTACCGAAAGCGCCCGTATGATAGCCTCCTTCTTCAAACATATTAGCCATGGTCTTCTCTTCTTCTCTCAGCATAGACCACCCAGCAATAGTATGCCACGCTCCTGTCCTATTAGTATGTCTACCAGTCATCAGTGCCGCACGAGATGGTGTACAAGTAGGTGAAACATGAAAATCAGTAAACCTTACGCACTCAGCATAAAAACTGTCAAGATGTGGTGTTTTAATATATGGATTGCCATGTGCTCCCAGATCACCATACCCTTGATCATCAGTGATGACCAAGATCACATTTGGCTTTTTATTTTCTATGTGTTTTGAAGTTTGCTGACTACAAGAGCAGCAGAGAATAAATAAGAATGCTAATAATATGAGGCCATAATATTTTCGCATAAATGAAATCTAGTACATCGATTCTATAAGTTCTGAGTAGGTACTATTGATATAATTCCGCTTGACCTTCATGGTAGGCGTCATCTCCCCATCCTCTTGATACAATCTCTTGTTGAGGATCGTGTACTTTCTAATATTCTGCACCCTTGCTAAGACTTTATTTACTGCGTTCACTTCTTTATCGATGAGCCCTCTTATCTCCCCATTCTCAGCGAGGTCTGCATAGGTCGAGTATTGTACTTTATTATCCTGAGCGAATTTGTTGATATTTTCTTCGTCTAGGACAATGATAGCAGAAAGATATTTACGTTTGTCTCCTATCACGATCGCATCATTGATAAATGGACTGAACTTCAATTTATTTTCGATGTATTGCGGAGCGATGTTCTTCCCTGCGGCAGTGATGATGATGTCTTTCTTACGATCAACGATCTTTACGAATCCTTCTTCATCTATCTCGCCTATATCTCCCGTATGCATCCAGCCGTCTATGATCGTATTGGCCGTAGCCTCAGCATCTTTATAGTACCCTTTAAATACACCATCGTGTTTACTGAGTATCTCTCCCTCGTCTGATAGCTTAAGCTCACTATCAGGATATGCTTTGCCTACGGTCCCAAATTTAAAATCATTGGGAGAACTAAAAGTTATAAGTGCCGAGGTCTCGGTCATACCATAACCTTCGACAAGGGTCAATCCTATCTGTCTATAAAATTTTAGGATCTCGGGCGAAATAGGAGCTGCACCACTAAAAGCATATCGCATTTTTTCCATGCCCAATCGCTCTTTCAAATAATAGAATACGCCTCGTTGAAAAATCATATTACCTAGAGAAAGGAAGGGTCCAGGAGTCTTGCCCGCATCTTTTTTATCTAAATATTTTTGGCTTACACTAAGTGCCATTTTATAGACCTTCCTATTAAGCCAATCTGCATCTTCCATCCTGATGTAGATCTGAGAGTAGAATTTTTCCCAGATGCGGGGGACTGCATAACCGACAGTAGGGTGTATCTCTCTAAGATTCTGAGCGACCGTAGCTATACTCTCTACAAAATTGATCGTATATCCCATATAGATATGCAAATACACACTAAAGGTCCTCTCGAAAATATGACATAACGGTAAAAAAGACATGATCTCTTCCGTAGGCCTCATATTCTTACCATCATCTATAGCCGCAAATGCTGCTGCTGCCCATATCAGATTTCGATTAGTGAGCATCGCTCCTTTAGGTCTTCCGGTGGTGCCCGATGTGTAGACTAGTATCGCCGTATCATCTTTATGGACTTGATCACTGAGTGCTTCTATAGCAGATGCATTCTGTGATAATTTATCCGCCCCATCCTTAACGATATCTTCATATCTGAGCAACTGTACATCCTCTATTTCATTAAGTCCCTTATCATCCCAATAAATAACTTTCTCCAGATGAGTAGAGTCCTTTCTAAATCTCAACCATTTATCTACCTGCTCCTCATTCTCCGCAAAGAGTATTTTGCAACCCGCATGGTCTACTACATATTGTACTTGCTCCCACGCATTAGTCGTATAGATTCCTACTGTTGTACCGCCTAGCATCTGAGTAGCCATATCGATGTACAGCCACTCAGGACAGTTCTCCCCAAGGATCCCTACAAAGTCTCCTTTCCCTACCCCGAGCTCTAATAAACCAGAGGCAAGCTGATGTGCATTTTTATAATAATCGCTCCAGCTTACTTCATCCCACAAGCCATAGTTCTTGTGACGCATAGCTATCTTCTTACCAAATTTTTGGCTGTTAGCTTTGAATAGTTTTGGTACGATATTTATTTCTGCGCTCATTACTTTTTAGTCGATAGTCTATAAGTCCATGGTTGATAGAACCTTTCTATTTTACTATTTAATTTTTATTCCTTTCAAGTCGATTGTCAATAGACTAGCCTTTCTTACTCCTCTCTATCACTCTGTGACATCTCTCCTCTTTCAAAGGAGAGAAAGCTTTAGCTTGGCTTTCTGCTATTAAGTTTAATTGTAATTTTTGTCTCTGATTCTATAGACATTAGACTATCGTCCATCAACTTAAAAAATTATAATAATTACAACCCAAATTTATTCTACTCCTGCCTAACTCCCCAATAAAACACTCCTCACTTTTGACCCCTGTCTCCTCTACCCTTAACCTATCCCCATCTACGTTTCCGTTTATACCGTTGCTCACCTTTTACTGACTCTTCTGCTTTTATACCTAGATAAAATTCCTTGACATCTTCATCATTTCTTAATTCTTCTGCGGTGCCTGACGTTACGAATCTTCCATTCTCCATGATATAACCAAAGTCGGCTACCTTCAGAGCCATATTAGCATTTTGTTCTACTAGTAAAATAGATACGCCTTGATCTCTTATCACCGGTATGATCTCAAATATCATTTTCACTAACGCTGGCGATAGACCTAATGATGGCTCATCCATTATGATCAACTTGGGCTTATTCATCAAGGCTCTAGATACGGCTAGCATCTGCTGCTCCCCTCCGGATAAGGTTCCTGCTTGTTGATTTATACGCTCTTTGAGGACAGGAAAGTATTCAAACATTTTGTCTATATCACTTTTTATTCCTGCTTTATCTTTTCGCAAGTAGGCACCGACTAGGAGATTTTCTTTCACGGTCAGCTCATCGAATACTTCTCGTCCTTCTGGTACGTAGCCTATTCCCTTGGCAACTATTTTCTCTGTATCCAAGCCATGGATATCCTCTCTATTAAAGCTGATCGTTCCTTTATCTGGCTGATCATCTAACAGACCCATGATGGTATTGAGCATGGTTGTTTTACCTGCTCCATTATTACCTAGAATCGTAGTGATCTTACCTTCTTCCATAGCGAAAGACACGCCATGAAGAGCCCTCACCTTATCATAGTAGGTTTCTACATTACTTACTGTAAGTATTTTATTGTTACTCATTATTCTACTACTTCTCCTAGATATGCTCTCAATACTTCTGGATGATCCAGTACATCGTTTGGCAATCCCTCGGTCAGTTTTTTACCAAAATTTATAGCCAATATCCTATCTGATATTTTCTTGACCATCTGCATATTATGTTCTATGAATATGATGGTAATGCCTAACAGCTTCCTAATGTCCTTGATCCAAAATATCATCTCATCTTTTTCTTCCTGTGTAAGTCCTGCAGCTGGTTCGTCTAACAATAATATGTCGGGTTCTAAGGCGAGTGCTCTTCCTAGCTCCACTAGCTTCTGTTTCCCATACGGAAGATTAGCAACGTACTGCATTCTGTAAGACTCGAGTTCTAAGAAATCAATTATCTCTTCTACTTTCCTCCGATGTGTCAATTCTTCCTTCGCCGCTTTTGATCGCTTGAATGATAATCCCATCACGGAAAAAACTGACGAGCGCATCGCTTTGTGTCTACCCAACATGATATTATCTAGTGTGGTCATGTGGGAAAATAATTCTATATTTTGAAAGGTTCTTGCTACACCTAGATTTGCTATCTGATCAGACCTCTTCCCTATTAATTCTTCACCCTTGAATTTTATCGATCCTTGCTCTGGCTTGTATAGCCCATTGATACAATTAAAGACCGTAGACTTCCCCGCTCCGTTAGGGCCGATGATAGAAAATATTTCCTTCTCCTTGACCTCAAAAGATAAGTCATCAATTGCCTTTAGTCCTCCAAACGATTTACATAATCCTTTTACTTCGAAATATCCCATAGCTACACTTTTCTTACGTAATGTTTATCAAATATTCCTGATGGTCTGAAGTACAATACAACTACGATGATAAAGAAAGCTACAACAGATTTAAACTCTATAGAGATATAAAATCCGAAAAAATTCTCAATGATCCCCAATAAGAATCCTCCTATCACGACTCCCCATAAGCTCTTCATCCCTCCCAGCACTGCTGCCGCGAACCCCTTAAGTAATGGATCCCACATCATAGATGGGTCTAGCGTGATGAGCGGTGCGATGAGCACACCCGCTATTGCGCCTACTACAGAACTTATCCCAAAGCTTACCGCCATGATCAAGTTAGCAGAGATGCCATTCATCTTCGCAGCATTTACATTTTGCTGGCAAGCTTTCATGGCTAGACCAAGCTTTGTTTTCTGTATCAAAAGGTAGACTATAAATAGAACGACTAATGCAATTACTATCGTCGCAAGGTTAAGCTCTGTTACTGCAAAAGAATCATTTTGGTAGATTACTTTTGATTCGGAGAAAGGCAAATTGATTTGATGCTGATCGCTCCCCCACTTCCACGCTGCTAGCCCATAGAGCATCAACTGAAATCCGATGGTGATAATAATGTAACTGAGCGGTGAGGGATCTTTAGCTCGCCTCAGAAAAACAAACTCTAGTAGAACTCCAAGCAGAAAAGCAAATACGATGGACCCTAACAATGCTATGTAGAAAGGAAAATCATAAGTACTCAGTAGAACGAAAGTTATAAACGTAGACACCATCGCCATCTCCCCTTGCGCAAAGTTAGGGACTTCAGATGCCTTATAGGTGATGCTCATAGCTAAGGCTAATAAAGCGTAGATGCTACCTATCACCAAACTACTTATGAGCAGCTGTACGATCATATTTTCTTAATATCTAAAATGGCCATCTCTTCCAATAAATTTTTATTCTTATCCAAATCCCATAAAGACCCAGTGGCTCAAATATCACCACGAGTATCAATATCAATCCAGTAAATACCCAAGATACATTAGCCACACCATCGGGCATCATGAACATTTCTGAGAATTTCAACAATAGACTTCCAAAGACTGGTATGTCTACAACATTCTCCAACTGTAGATTAAGAAAAGTCATCACCACGGCACCCATCACGGAACCCGCTACAAAGCCTAGACCTCCTAAAACTACTACTGCTAAAAACGTAATCGATAAAATAAATGTAAATATGGTAGGATTAATAAATCCTAGATACAGCGACCAAAGTGATCCTGCCACCCCCGCAAAAGCAGCACTGATAGCAAAACTGTATAATTTATATTTTGTGATATTCACACCGACTGCACTTGCAGCGATATCACTATCTCTTATCGATTGGAATGCTCTTCCAATTCTACTTTTCAAAATATTACGCGTGACAATAACCGCCAGTATCGTGACTATGATTATGAAATAATAAAGCGAAGTATCATATTTTAGCCCTGTCCAATTTAAGTTGATCTTTGGTACAGAGATGCCCATTCTACCACCGAGCGCATCTACCCTTCCTAGAATAATTGTCACTGCTAGTCCAAACGCCAAGGTAGCGATAGCTAGATAAGGGCCTTCTAACTTAAGAGATGGTATCCCTAACAGTACACCGAATAATCCAGCCACAATTCCTGAGGCAGTCATGGCAATAAGAATCGGGACTCCCATCTTCAATAAAAAGACCGTAGTGTAAGCCCCTAGTGCAACGAAGCCTGCATGACCTAGTGAGATCTGACCAGTATTACCCACTAATAGATTTAACCCTAAGGCAACGATAACATTTACCGCCATCAGATTAACTATCGTCAGATAATAGCTCTTGACCATGAATGGCAAGGCAAATAGACCAAGCAATAAGACCACAGACCAAAACACCTGTACCTTACTATCAAATAATCTTAAATCCTCGAAATAATTGGTTTTTAAATCTCGCATGCCTTATTCACTTCAAGCTTGTTTAAAAGCTGATGATTAAGATATACAAATTATTAAGATTGCGGCATACAACTATTCTTTATATTCTTCTACTCATGAAAATACATAATGAAGAACAACTAGACTTACTCCCTTAACCTAAGAACCGGTCAGTTCTGCACTTTGAAAATATAACTCTTTCCCTCCTCCGGAACGATAAACTCATTCTCAGCCACACCATACTTTTTTAAGGCTATTTCTAGATCTTTCGCTGGCGTATCCATAGCATCATCTGCCAGTGGAAAAGTACCGAAGTGCATTGCAATCGATTGCTTAGACCTTACATCCTGATGAACTTGTACAGCCTCATCTGGAGAAATGTGGATAGGAGACATAAACCACTCTGGCTTATATGCGCCAATAGGTATGAGCGCTAGATCTATAGGGCCATCTTGCTCGCCCATCACTTTGAAGTTAGGGCCATAACCTGAGTCCCCTGCGAAGTAGATCTTATAGCCTTTGTAATCTATAAGATACCCACACCAAAGTGTTTTATCTCGGTCAAACAATCCTCTGCTTGTAAAGTGACTCGCAGGCACTCCTTTAATATCGATACTCGATCTAGTGATTTTTTGGTGCCAATCAATCTCTTCCTTATTTGTAACTCCTAACTTCTCTAAGAACTCACTCACTCCTAATGGCACGACAAACTGAGGATCAAATCTTTGTTTTAGCTCTTTGATCGTATTTACATCTAGGTGGTCATAGTGATTATGACTGAGCAGTACTAGATCTATAGGCGGTAATAGATCCATCGGTATGCCAGGTGGTCTCATTCTTTCAGGTCCTGCCCACTGGAACGGACTACACCTTTTGGACCATACAGGATCGGTAAGAATATTCATCTCACCAACTTGTATCAAAAAAGTACTATGATTGACAAAACTTATTTGTACTTCATTTTCTTTTAGATCAGGTATTGGGATTTCTCTTACATCAGTCTCATAATTCTTAGTCCACTTTTCTGGCTTTCTATATAGACCGTACTTTAAAACACCAATTAGATCTTGTGCTTCTAAGCCATTAGGATTAGTAAATTTCGTTCCATCAAAATGGTCAGACTTTGGGCCTTTGTATCTTGGCCCTGATAAAAAGTAACCAAACAATACTGTCAGTATCACCAAACTCAAAAAGAAATAAAATATCCAGACCATGATCCTATACGACGACGTTTTTCGCTTTTCCAATAATAAATGCTTCAATGTTCTGACCAACGATCTCTAATAATCGTAGTCGAGAATTTTTAGCCGCCCAAGCATTGTGCGGCGTAATAATACAATTTCTTACACCTATCAGCGGATGACCTCTAGGAGGTGGTTCTGCAGAGAGTACATCTAAACCAGCTCCTCCAATCAGATTATTTTCTAAAGCATTTTTGAGATCCATCTCGTTGATCAAGCCTCCTCTTCCCGTATTGATCAAGAAGCTTGTTGACTTCGCGAGAGATAATAATTGATGATCAACGATCTCTCTATTTTTATCGGTTAGTGGTGCATGTAAGGTGATAAAATCACTCTCACTGAAAAGCTGATCGATAGCTACAAATTTTACTCCATTCCTTGCATCACGAGTGGGATGTTTGTGAGTAGCTAGTACTTTCATATCAAAACCCAAGGCAATATTCGCCACTTTGTTACCTATCTTTCCCAAGCCGTATATCCCTATCGTTTTTCCAGCCAACTCTATCAATGGCTTCTTGGAATAGCTCCAAACATTTTGGTCAGCCCACCCACCTTCATGCACTTCCTTATTATGATCTGCTACTTGATTTGCATACTCGAGTATGAATGCAAATACATGTTGAGCTACGGCAGTAGACCCATAGCCTACAGCATTACAGACCGTGACACCTAATTCTTTGGCAGCTACAACATCCACATTGTTATATCCAGTAGCGAGTAAGCAGACCAACTTCAAGTCAGGAAGTTGCTCCATGATCTTCCTATCCAACACGCACTTATTCGATAGCAATACTTCGGCTCCTTTTGCTCGCTCTAACAATTCACTTTCCGAGGTATGATCATAAACCTCAAAAGGCCCATGCTTGGATATCGGCTCCCAACTTAGGTCTCCAGGATTGACTACTGCCCCATCTAGCACTACAATATTCATAGTTTTCTAAATCTATTATCTAAGTGTAATTTAAGTTTTTGCTGGAGGATTACTAAAATAAATGAATGTTGTATCACAAATAAAAAGAGGAGGTAAAATTACCTCCTCCTGAATAAGCACTTCTGTATTACTTCGCTATATTTGGATTATTTATTTCGGCTAAATAATCTTTCGCCCAGGTATTATTAGGATTATATTTTATTGCCTGCGTTAAGTGATATCTTGTAGAATCCAGACTATAGTTTATAGCAGGGAAAGACCTATTGGCTCCAATCTCACCTTCATCACCATGAAAAAGTCTTGCTAATCCACCTGATAGTGCAGCTTTAATTGAATTGTCACCTTGCTTGATAGCCTTACGTAAATATTCTATAGATTTATAGGAGTCTTTCGGCAATGTCATGTATCCATTTCTATAGTGACCATACAAAACATAAGAAGCATCTGACAAACCTAGATCAGAAGCTTTCGTAAAATATTCTAGGGCAATTGCTGCGTCTTTTTTACTTCCTTTTTTATAAGGATAGAGGTCATGTGTCTTAGCATACAAGAACATTCCTACTGGATCAGCTTTAAGCGCATAAGGCTTTAAAAATGACCTGAAGGCTAACATCTTATCCATGCTAAACTCTTTCTTACTAAACAACTTATTATAAGGGCTTATTACCTCTTCTCTAAGCTCTGTATATATTGGGGTATCGAAATCCTGCCCCTTAACTAACACTTGCGATTCAAGAGTTAAAACACAAAAAATCGATACGATTAAAATTGTTACTACTTTAAACATAATTGAAGCTTGAACAGGCAATTTATTTATCAGGAGAATTCCTTTAACGGCCTGAACGCTTAAAGTAAGCTTAAATAAGCTGCTAATTACTATTTCAAAATCAAAAGCCTCTAGTACATATAACCGATAAAATCCATAAGTCAACGTGGTGTTTGATAGTTATAAAGAATCAACGGTTAATTAAACTTTAGTTAACTATCAGGAAGAATTTTAATTACATCAATAAAAGTCATACGTCTTAAGTTAGCTCATAAATTAATAATAAGGTTCTTTACATTGTGGGATCAAAACCATCTAGATATCAACAACTTTAAAAGGGATATTATCCTAGTAAGTTTTATCGGAACTACGGGATTAGCGTTTGCTATCATACTGCCAATTTTGATCGGTAGTATCGTTGATACTTATGAGTTTTCTAGATCAATGATAGGATGGATATCATCTGTCAATATTTTTGGTGCTGCGATAGGTGGATTGATCACCACTCTGCGTATAGGAAGAAATTCTCTGCTGTCTATAGCTCGAGCTGGATTATTTGTTTTGATCACCTTCGATCTATTATCTATTTTATGTCATACAGAAATTACTGTTCTCGCAGTAAGATTCTTGAGTGGTATCGGTGGCGGCATTGTCTATGCAGCAGGACTGGCTGCCTTTTCTGGGTTGAAAGATTCTACCAAGGCATTCGCTACTTATATTGTTGTCTATTGTTTTTTTGGTGGTATTATCTTGACCGCTATGCCATTTCTTATTGGCCGTTTTGGAGTCAAGGCTGGATTCATTACACTGACTATTATGAGTGGTATTTGTTTATCTATCATTTCGGTCTTAGACAGGGTCGCTCCTAATGCTAAAAAGAGAGAATTCATTTCCCTTAATTTTTTACTCAAAAACAAAAACGTGCTCTATGGCTTGCTCTCCTACTTTCTGTTGCAGATGGGAGGAGGGACTATGTGGGCTTACTGTGAGCGAATCGGAATAGAGGCTGGCCTCACCATATCCTACATCGGCTTGGTACTTGGCATCAGTATAGTATTCGCTTTATTTGGAGGTTTGCTGGTTATGAAAGCAAACCGAGAATGGGGCATCTTAAAACCACTATCACTCGGTATTCTGACAATGGGAATCGGCACTACCTGCATGTTTTTTGCTGATATGAAGATCTTCTTTCTACTAGCTAATTGTATCGCTGGTATTGCGTGGTCTTTTGTCATTCCTTTTTATCAGCAAATGCAAGCTAAGTTTGATCTTGCTGGTAGAGTCGTATCACTGGGCACCATTGTAAATATGGCCGGACGATCAGCGGGGCCCGCCATCGCAGCTATGAGCTTGGGATCAAGTGCATTTGATAATGCTTTATGGATCAGTGTAATTGCGCTTATACTTAGTGCGATATTAGCTGTCCCAGCTCTCCGAGGAACTAAAGTATAAGTAGATCAGACTTTATCTTTTCTCCTAAGAACATTACTGACTTCTTGTTAAAATCTGCAGTTGATTCCGTGGTTAAAAAATTTTGCTTTCTATTCTTCGTAATTAGCTCATCCATCTCTTGATGTCTTGATAGATAATCAACTAGACTATTGGATACTATCTCTCCCTGTGATATCAGGTTGATCTCTTTTGGAATAAATCTCCGTAGCTTTTTTTCGAGCAAAGGATAATGCGTACAAGCTAGAATTATAGTGTCTATTTTACTTGATCGAGCAAGTAGATTATTGACATGCTTTCTGATAAAGTAATTTGCGCCTACAGATAAGTGCTCATTATTTTCTATCAAAGGAACCCACATCGGACAAGCTTCCTGATACAACTTTACTGTAGGAAAAAACTTCTTGATCTCCATCTTATAAGAATCTGATCTTACTGTACCAGTCGTTGCAAATAATCCGATATGTTTTGTCTTACTCAATGCCCCTATCGTCTCTGTAGTAGGACGAATAACGCCAAGTACCCGCTTATAGGATTTTAGTTTTGGCAGATCTAATTGCTGAATATTTCTCAGAGCTTTCGCAGACGCCGTATTACAGGCAAGAACAACAAGATTACAACCCCTAGCAAAAAGATGATCAACACACTCTAAGGTATACCTATATACTGTATCAAATGAACGCGATCCATAAGGCACTCTAGCGTTATCGCCTAGGTAGAGAAAATCGTGGTCAGGTAACCTTCTCCTCAGTTCTTTATAAACGGTAAGTCCTCCATATCCTGAATCAAAAACACCTATAGGGCCTGCTACTTGCTTCTTCACCATTTATAAACTCCAATCTTAAGCTTATAAGTGCCTCAGCTATTAATAAATATACTCTCACCAAATAAAGAGGCGTTATGCTGATTCCATTTTGGTTTAAAAACCAAAAAACGAAATTCTCTTATTTAGATTCCCTTACGTTCGACAAGCTCAGTACAGGCTTTTTGTGAGAATGAAATTTTCAGCGGACACCGATTCCTATCTAGCCGAACAGGCAGGCAAGCATCATAGAATACTTAAGATTTAAGCTCTATATTGAGTTTAGAAAAATCATATTATGAGGTTCCTAAATTGTTTCCTGAGTATTGTTCTCCTTTTATCGGTAATTGCTTGCAACCAAGATGTTCCTTCAAAAAAAGTAGCTGCCAATAATTCGGTAAATATTCAAAATAGTGATTCAACAGAAACTGTTGATTCTGACAGTCCGAAAAACGCATATTTTGGAGATCTCCATGTGCATACCAGCTGGTCATTTGATGCATTCATATACAATGTGCGTACTACACCTGATGATGCGTACAGATATGCTAAAGGAGAAGCGATAGATCATTTTGGTTCTGAAAAAGTGAAGATCAATAAGCCCCTTGATTTTTTAGCTGTATCCGATCATTCAGAATATATGGGGGTCTTGATGCAGATGCAAGACCCTGAGAACAAACTTTATAAATTTCCACTCGCAGAGAATATTAGAAGTTTGGATAAAGGCACTTCTCTTCGTGCGTTTGGAATCATCGGACAATCATTATCCCGAAATGAAAAAATAGACCAACTAGCAGAAGCTGAAGTCTTAAAAAGTATCTGGGAAAAAGAAGTGGAAGCGGCCGACGCACATTATGAGCCAGGCAAGTTCACCACCTTCCCAGCTTACGAATGGACCTCCTCACCTAGCACCCCTGATGCTCCGATTCCATACGCATCTAATTTACATAGGAATGTTATTTATAAAAATTCTAATGTATCAGATGTGCCTTTCTCTTCTTTTGATTCTCAAAATCCGGAGGACCTATGGCGATGGATGGATAAGGAACGTGCTAAAGGAATAGACCTCATCGCTATCCCTCACAATGCCAATATGAGTAATGGTCTCATGTATGCACTTACAAAATATGAAGGCGGTGATCTAGACAACGAGTACGCTGAAACCAGAATGAGAAACGAGCCGATCAATGAAGTCGTACAATTAAAAGGACAATCCATGTCGTCCCCTGCCATCAATATGAATGACGAATTTGCTGCTTTTGAGAATTATGAATACCTATTTACCACAGCCGAGTTAGTAGAAGGTAATCCAAAGAATAGTTATGTAAGAGAAGCTTTTGTAAATGGCCTCAGTTTGAAATCAACGATGGGTAATAATCCATTTAAATTTGGTTTGATCGGAAGTTCCGATGGGCACAATTCTGCAGCAGGATTTAAGGAGTCTAATCACTTTGGGAAATTTGGAAATAGAGATAATACGGCTGCGGTAAGATTGGGTAAGGACCAGCAATTCCTTAGAAGCAAGGGAATGGGTTCTGGTGGACTAGCAGGTATCTGGGCAGCTGCTAATAATCGAGAATCCTTATTTGATGCGATGGTTAAGAAAGAGACCTTCGCTACTTCTGGACCGAGGATACAAGTACGCTTCTATACGGGTAAGGATCTAGATGAAAAGATGCTGACAGAATCTGATTGGACGGAGAACATTCATAAAGCTGCACAGCCTATGGGAAGTACTTTGAAGGGAATGGATGGAAACCCAAAATTCATTGTCTGGGCTACTAAGGATCCAGATGATGGTAATCTAGATAGAATACAGATCATCAAGCAATGGGTAGATAAGTCAGGAGACCAGCAAGAAAAGATCATCAATGTGGTTTGGTCAGGGAATAGGAAATTAGACAAGGAAGGTAAACTTCCTCCTGTAAAAAACACAGTAGATGTGGCCAACGCCAGTTTTACAAACGACGTAGGAAATGTAACCCTACAAGGAATCTGGAGTGATGAAGAGTATGACCCGGCAGCTAATAGCTTGTACTTTTTGAGAGTACTACAGGTCCCTACTCCAAGATGGAGTACATATGATGCTAAAGATCTAGGAATTGCTCCGCCGGCAGACTTGCCTGCATCTATACAAGAGAGGGCATGGTCATCTCCTATTTGGTTTGAGCCTTAGTTTTCTTTGGCTTCATTTCATTCTCGCTCAGAATATCAGAATAATAATGCTTAGAAAATTGAGGTATCCGTATCGTCTTTCATTGAAGTGAGTTCGTAAGTGCGTCAAGGAATGACCTTATTTCAGGTCAAACTGAAAAGTTGTCGGGAAGAATAATTTATTTCTATCGCTTGAAGCATATTCTTCTTTTCCTCTATCCGTATTCAACTATAGTTGAATCCACCTTTCTCCATTTCATTGGAGAAAGGAAAAGCTTCCAAGTCCATTTAAAGTTATTAGTTACAAAGCTAATGATGATCATAGTTTTTTATTAAATAAAAGCAAGTATCGAAATCCCCAACCTCTCGTCTTCATCCTTATTTCATTTCGCTCAGAATAACAATGAATAAACGTATATACTTTATATCACCTGCTTTGTCTTTATATTTTTCATCAGCTCAATCATTTTTTGTCTTTCTTCATCACTGCGTTCTGTGCCAAGCAATCTTAATAACAGAAAACCCTCTTTTGTCGGGCTATTGATCAATTCAGCTCCACTTACAAGCGTAGGTTTTTGGTCTAGATTACCTATCACAATATTTAAATTTGAGTTGCCATATTGCATATCATTCTTGACGAAGTGGTTACTTGTATTTGGTTCGTATAGAGCTACTGACCAGTAGGTAGAGTCTGGCATCTTGCCGGTGACATGTAATGGCCCATCACTCAGATCATAAAACATACTTACATAGGCAAAATCTGGATTAGGCATGACCACTGCTCGACTATTCTCATCGGGAAATGGCAATAACCTAAGCTCATTTTCTTGGATTGCCGATTGTCCTAACATCTTGGATTTTACTCTGCTATAGATAACATCTGGCACATACTTGATAGTCATCTTGTAAAAAAAGAAACTCAATACTAATATTGGCAACATGTATTTTAAGATTCTCAAATTAGCGTTCTATTTTTTTGATGCTAGGTAGTGTTACTCCTTCCAAATTATTATAGACCTCTGGGGCAGGATTGTACATGCGTAATAAAATATGGAACTGATCTTCCTGTCCAGAAGGTAACCAATTACCATCTTTGGATTCTGATGATATGGCTATGCTATAGGCCTTCTGCGCATTAGCGGAGATCTCAGGATTCAGTGTGTCTTGAGCAATGTAGGATACGTCATCCAAGTTGAAACTATAGATCTTTGATTCATTTGGAATCAGGAAATAATCTTTGCCATACATCGTATAACTCCAGTATCTGGCATTCGGTTCTACGCCTACAAGTTCATAATCGTTTTCTGCAGTTAGTGGTTCTCCATCGCTATCTTCTGATGCTATGAAGTAGAGGACTTCACTTTCTCTCAATGCGAAGAGACCTTTGACAGCTATATGAGCTCTTTGTTTATCATTTTGCTTAAGGTCCATTTTAGGATTTACTTGCCAGCAACCGTTTTTGATCATCATGTCACTATCCAACCTTACTGACCGCAACTCTAGCAATGCAGCACCTCCACCCAAAAGAGCAGATAACAATAGTACACCTATAATTTTTAATAAGGACTTCAAAATAAGCCTTCTTTTTTTTCTACTTTCTTAGCGATCATCTTGGTATATCCAATAGGAAATAGCCTAACTATCTTATCCAATACCCAAGCGTCTTTACCAATTAATATCTTAGACCTGTTAGTTTGTATTCCTTTGATGATCGTCTTTGCTGCCTCTGTCGGAGTAGTCACAAAAGCTTCTTCTGTATCTTTTAATTGTTCCTCTTTCTCTTGGTCAGAATATATTGGATTCCATGGTGCCTTCCTGGCAATATTGGTTTTGATACCGCCGGGATGCACTGAGTGTACCTGTAACTGTGGATAACTGATAGAGGCTTCCATACGCAGCGTCTCTGTGAATCCTCGTATACCAAACTTCGATGCACAATAAGGACCATTACGAGAAACTCCTGCCAAGCCAAAGACGCTTGACACATTTACCACCGCTGAGCTAGATCGTGCTTTGAGATCTTCCAAGAATATCTTGGTACCGTAGACCATCCCCCAGAAGTTTATTCCCATTAGCCATTCGAAGTCCTCTATGCTGACTTCATCTATCGTATAGTTGCCGAGTGCCACACCAGCATTGTTGATCACAATATCTACATGACCATATTTGGCTATTACATCATCGCGAAAATTTTTCCATTCCTCTCTAGATGATACATCAAAAACATAAGAAAAAATATCAGCCGCATCTCCACACAACCCTATGGTCTCGTCTAAATTTGACTGATCGATATCGTTTAAAGCTAACTTTACATTGTACTTAGAAAACGCCAAGGCTAGTGCTCTTCCAATTCCTGAACCTACTCCAGTGATGACTACTACCTTTCCTTTTAGTTCTTTCATTTTTAATTGTTCTCATTGAATCTACAGAAATAAAATCGGAACCTTAACTTTATAAAATACTATTGATGAAGGTCAATAAAAAAATTATCCCTGAATAAAACTCAACCTACTTTCTTCAAGAACTAAAATAATTTAAGTTCAAAATAACAGCAGATTTGCTTAGCTTTCAGGAACCGAAATATTGACTTTTTAACTCAAGATAATTTTGACTTAATTCTTTAACAAATGATATTCTTACCGATTCTACTTATAGGTGCTTTACTTGCTTATCTATTTTATTTTCAAAGAAAGACACCTTATGGAATGCTTGATTTTAGGCCTGCTCTGATGTTACATTTTCTACCTAAGGATAGAGATATAGAAATTGGGAAAGTAAGAAACATGTACGACAAACTCACTGCCAAGAAGAATGCCCAAGATAAGATAAACTTAAAAGTGGTTAGAGATATTGAGGTCCCATTCGAAGATAGATCTGTTGTCTGCAGACTTTACGACGACCATCCAGACGAAGAAAGACCGATTATCGTATTCGCACATGGTGGAGGCTGGAGCATAGGTAGTATCGCTACTCATGAGCGGACTGCTAAAAAAGTTTGTTCTGCTACTGGCTACAAGGTACTTTCTGTGGAGTACAGCCTTGCGCCTGAGCACCCGTACCCTACGGCACTCAACGAAATTTCTACTGTGGTCGAATACGTAAATAATAACCATGCAGAATTTAATGCAGCTCAAGAAATAATGATCATGGGAGATAGCGCAGGTGGGCACTTAGCAATTACTGCCGCGATAAATCTTATTGAGCAAGGCAAAGAATTGATCACAAAAATTATTGCAGTGTACCCCGTTATTGATACGACCAACACAGAGACTGAATCCTATAATAATTTTGAGAAAGGATATTTCCTCACTAAGCGGATGATGAATGAATTCATAGGATATTATGCGCCTGACCCTGATGACCGTCGCCTCCCACTTGCGAGTCCAAACTACTATTCTGACCTCGGAAAGCTACCTGATGTATATCTTATCACTGGACAGTTTGACCCACTGAGGGATGAGGGAGAATCATTTGCGAAGGCTCTGACGGATGCTGGAGTCGATTGTACTTTTAGACGATATGATGGCGTGATCCATGGTTTTTTTGCTAACCCTATGTTCGGCTCAAAGGGAGATGGAGCAGTGACTGATCTTGCTGATTATCTCCATGCAAATGAGACTGCCACCACCACAACTTAAATCTCAATCAGGCCTTTGGTCTCATGCAGATAGTATCCATCCGATAACAATAATAGATGAGATCAGAAGCCAGATCGACTTGCGTTATCCTTTTGAATGATTGTTACTAACTGATACTAATCGTTAAGGATTAGTTATCACTGACTCCCAGAATAAGAATCACTCCTATCAGTAAGTTACCTTACCAACAAATCATAATTCTATAGCTCAGATAGTTACTCAAACTTTTTTTTATAATCTAATACCATTTCTGCTCAAATATGACATTAATATTTAATTATAGTTTCCCAATCTCATCGTTGAAAATACTCGCGATAGCTAGGCTATCCCTTTGTTTTTCGCCTCGACCTTGAAAAACTATTTTTAAAATCTTATGTGTAATTTTTAAATAGAAATGGTATAATACTTTGTGAGCTATGCTGAAATCCCTTATTCTACCTGTTGCGTTATTTTTCTCTATACTCTCTTTATTCTCTTGTCTTGACGAATTTGAGAATAGTGACTCCTCACAACCCATAAACGAGGGATACGAAGACGTAGACTCCAGATTATGGTCTTACTACGACATCTTCCAAGAAGAAGGAAAAAAGCGTGGTATAGATGTGGACCTACTATCAGCTCGAATCAGTGGTGAGATAGCTGAGATAGACGAAAACAATGTAATCGGCACTTGTCAGTACGGAGGATTTTCAACAAATCATATCACTATAGATAATGTGTTCTGGTCCAGAAGTTCCAATCTAAGTAGAGAATTCGTGGTTTTTCACGAACTCGGCCATTGTTTTTTGGACAGAGGACACAAAGAAGACAGCACTTCAGAAGGTTTATGCGTTAGTCTAATGAGAAGTGGGAACGGTGGGTGTACAGACGCCTATAGTTCTCGTAATCGAGAATACTATCTCGATGAATTATTCTCCCAAAGTGGAAATTAAAGACCACTAAGATTCTGGAGTGTGAAAAAACTATCTTTTTAAGTAATATCCCGGCAGTCTTAGTGGCTTTTTTATGCCGGCTAATCTCTACTTACCCGACCCTAAAGAGTTCTCTACTGCATGGTCTATTACTATCAGGGTTGGCGTACTGTGACTTAAACTTAGTTAAAATTCTAAGCGTCTTGTAGTTGTACTACCATTAAACAATTGAATAGATTCCATCTTGGGACTAGCAAAGAACATTCTACTTGATTGCGAAAGAAAACTACTTCCGTAATAAAACTCTACTCTCCTTTTACTCCCGTTTTTAAACTTCACAATACCATGTGTCTCATCGCTATTGACCTTTATAGCTTTGGAGTCATTCTGCGATACAAATGCTTTTAGCTTTCCTTGATTTTGAGAAGCTATTAATAGCTCACTTCCTGTTGCCTGATGATACAAGCTTACTAGCGCTTTAGCGTCACCTTGCACTAGGAACCCATTTGTGTGTCCTGTCTCAAGGTCAAAGGTTCCATCTCCTCTTCCCATGCCTACTATGCCATCGTGAGCATCCAATCTTCCTATTCCTACTTCCATACCATGATCATTACCCACCATAAGGATATCCAAATTTTCATCCTTATCAATATCTAAAAATCTCATACCATAGATAGGTGATCTTTGAACGATATTAGGCAATTCTGATAAAGTGAAATTACCTTGTCCATCATTGATCAAGATAGAACTATACAAATGATCTGATTCATAGATCAAACAACTATCCAACTCCTCTGGAGAAAATATTTCCTTCATTGTAGCAACTGCAAACTTGCCATGAAAGACAAACTTCTTCTTTATCGCATTGTATTGTTTTGCTATGTCAAGGCTATTGTGATATGGGTACTCTTGGAGTACACCGTCTTTATCTTCGAAGTAGCAAGTAGGTATCATATCGTTCACTCCATTATCATCAAAGTCCTTGTAGTAGATCCTGATAGGATGATCCTCATTTACGCCAGCAACAATATTAGTTCCTAGATTACCTATTACATAATCAGTATCTCCATCGTTATCCACATCACCTGCAGCGATACTATTCCAAAATCCTACTTTATCACTTATTGTTTTCTTTTGGAAACCATCAACAGTATTATCGAATATAGTGATCTTCATTAACTCACCTACTACCAACAAATCTAGGTCACCGTCTCTATCATGATCCGTCCATAATGCATCTGTCACCATCCCTATATCAGCAAGCTCCCTTGCTATATTTTCAGTAACCTCCTCAAACTCTAGTTTATCTTTAGTACTCTTATTTTCTAGAAGGTAGCTTTGGCCGGGAGTAGGATATTGGCCCGGCACTACTCTACCACCTACGAATAGATCAAGATCTCCATCACTATCATAATCGGCAGCCTTCACGGCTAGACCACTAGATATGATTTTTGGTAAACCATTATCTGCAAGCTTAAAACCTGTACCATCATTTACATAGAGTTTATCATGATATTTTTCAGAAGTAGGTACATACTCATTTCCTCCGTGTACTATGTAGAGATCATCATCACCATCCATATCCGCGTCAAAAAATATCGCGCCAAGCTCTTCTCCAGCTTTCGCACTAGGCTTCGTATATTCTATTATATCAGATCTTAAAAATCTACCTCCTGCCGTTTGCAAAAAAAGTGAACCCTCGTTTTCTGCAGATCCTGAAATAAACAAATCATCTAAGCCATCTCCATCTGCATCGCCTATACTTAGTGCAGGACCATACTGAGAAAGTTTATGCAGTAGTAAAGCTTGGCTATTGAAATCGATCACATCTCGCTCTTGATGAACGAACGAAAGACCTAAGCTATCACTCACCTCTCGAAAGAGTTCTATAGCTACATCTGTTTTCAAATCACTAACTTTCACTGCTTGATCATGACGGACTGTTAATACCTGATTCGTCTTCACATCGGTCAGTAGTGACCTCATAGTAGGACTCCATTCTACGACAATACTATCTATTGACGCAGTTTGTCCTAATCCAAAATGACTTACAAGTTCGTGACTAGACAAGTACCCTCTAACTGGATTGTGCTCTAAGACTTGATAACTAGTATCACTATAGATTCGGATAGTAGCACCTATACCATTCAAATTAGGATCAGGGCCTCTGAGCTTTATTCTTAACCAGTTTGTACTTTCCGTATTTACATTCTCATAAATGAAAGCTGGGGAATTAATATTATTGACAACATAATCAAGATCCCCATCATTATCTAGGTCGGCATATGCTGCACCATTAGAGAAACTAGGCTCCGTTATTCCCCAGGCTTTAGATACTTTCTCAAATTTATTATCGCCATCATTACGATAAGCATAGTTTAATAATTTTACAGATGGTACTTTTTTGAGTATGGTCTGATCATCAGCGTATCGCTTGACCGAGGTGCTATAATTTATAAAATCTCTGTCAGTGATGTCTTTGGGAAATCCATTTGTAATGATCATGTCTCTATCTCCATCATTGTCAAAATCGGCTATCAGTGGAGCCCAACTCCAATCCGTAGCTGATACACCTGCCATAAAAGCAACATCAGAAAAAATGAAATTACTATCTATATCTCCACCCTTACTATTATTGATCTGGAAAGTGTTCCTCACAAACTGAAAATCAAAACCATAACGCTTGTTGTTAGCATAGTCTGTATATCTATTTGGAGATAGCATCGTTTTTCTCCTATAGTTATCTTCAGGCAACATATCTACGGTGATCAGATCACTCTCTCCGTCGTTGTTTATATCTATGACATCGGTCCCCATAGCTGAGAACGAAGTATGTTTGAATAATTGACCTGCCTTATTAGTAAAAGTGCCATCACGATTATTAATGTAGAATATATCATTAGATAGGTAGTCATTACTTACGAATATATCCTTCCATCCATCCTGATTGATATCACAAATATTCACCCCAAGACTATAGCCTTCTAGTAATATACCTGCCTCCTCGCTCACCTCTGCGAAGTACTGATGTCCTAACTTTTCATCGTATTTGTTTTCATATAAGTGATCAGTCGTATTAGACGTTCCGTCAATAACTTTTTGCCTATACCTACTTGGTGATCTATCGTCGGGCATCTCATTAGCGATGATGAATAGATCTAAGTCGTCATCATTATCATAATCAAAGAATACAGCATGAGTGCTATTTGTGTTTTCATCTATACCATACTCCTTTGCCATTTCCACAAACTTTGGAATACCATTGTTATCTACCCCCTTATTTATAAATAGTAAGTTAGATTTATCCCTAGTATGATCATGGCCAGTCGAGCACACATAAACGTCTAATAGACCATCAGAATTTATATCAACTACTGTTACACCTGAGCTCCATCTTTTATGTTTTGATATGCCAGATGAATCAGAAATATCATCAAAAATGAGACCTCCTCTATTGAGGTAGAGGGCATTATCCACCATATTTCCTGTGAAGAAAACATCTGGTAGAGAATCATTATTAAAATCTCCGATTGCGACTCCTCCCCCATTATAGATATACTCAAAATTTAGAATGTGAAGCGAGTCCGAGTCATCAATCAGATTATTAAAATCAACACCCGTGTAATCACTAGATAAGAGTTCAAATTGAGTAGCTGCTTCATCAGCACAGCCAATCATTACAATCGCTATGACCAGATAAAAAGTCCGAATCAAGATAGAAATTACTTTACGCAGAATTTATGAGTTTGAAGGGAAAGTAAAGGGTTAATTAAATCATTAAGATGATATAAATTTAACTAGAATAAAGTGGACATACAACACATGGATTTTGAGTTTTCTACCTATCTAAAATTGGAATAATTTAACTACAAGAGTGGTCGTAAAATCTTAACAAAATCTAGAAAATAACTTAGTCATTTATTTTTATTGGCCTAACTAAGATTCAAGGTTTAACTACTTTGACAGTAGTACTTCTCCTGTAAATATCTTTTCAGAACCATTACTAAATAAAACATCTGCAATGTAACGATAAACTCCTTGATCTGCGATACTGCTATTTAAATATCCATCCCATCCTTGACTAGAATCATTGACATCAAAATTTTCATTCTCAAACACTAGATTACCCCATCTGTTGTAAATGGCTAGTTTTTGTATTGCTTTGACATTAGTATTAGCGTATATCGTAAATGTACTATTTTCACCTGCGTTACTTGGCGAAAATATATTGGGTGCATAGATCTCTTGTGGCAACTTGACTACCTCAATAAATAATTCTTCCTCAGTTATACACCCTCGGCTATCTAGAACCTTCAAGCTGATCTCACCTGAACCTACAGGCTCGAATGTTGTCATAGGACATAGGACGCAACTAAAATCACCATCACCTTGCCACTCCATAGTAACCAAGGACACTTCTATATCACTCTCTAGGGCCACTTCTACATCTATAGTCTCTCCTTCTAAAATCCTAGTAGTGGTGCTTAATATTCCTAGACTCACATCTTCGTAGGATTCTATAGTTATACTTGCAGACCCCTCACAATTGTCTTCATTGGTTACCGTAACTTTATATATACCTGGCGATGAAACCTCTATCATGCTATCATCACTTCCATTAGACCAGGTATAAGTCTGATAAGGTGCAGTAAATAAGGATGCCTCTCCATTCTTACATATTTGGGCAGGTCCTTTTATCTCAACACTCAGTTCTTCTAAATTTTCAACCTCGACAGAGCCTGTCCTTATACAACCTAATGCGTCTAATACTTCTACCGAATAAATACCAGGCTTGTCAATTTCAATACTTGGCCCATTACCTTCCAGTCCCTCTCCGTACCAGTTAAAAGTCATGTATTCTCCTGATACAGTGAGTTTCTTAATTCCCTCTGTACAACGGCTATCATCTATTGTGATCGGCACATTGAGCTCAGTCTCATTCCTTTGCGCAAAATCACATTCAAATCCAGTTTCACATTTCCAGATTAGTTTAATATCCTCCGATAAAGTATAGACTGTAAATGCATTGAATCCAAAGCCACATTCGCTTTCACCATTCTCATTGGTACAATCACCGACTATATTGCCGTGGACATCATACATCCTAGCATAACCATCCTTTATCGTACATGCATACCGAAGAAAATAATACTGCTCATCTCCAAATTCCACCTTGGAAAATGTTGGTCTTAACCATGTACATCTTTCACAGAGGTCTGTTTCATTTGTTATGTTTTCTATAACGGGAAGTATCCATTGAGGGCTTTGGTCTTGAGATCTTAGCAGGGCACTACACACTAGACCCAAAGACAGTAACAATATTTTTTTTTGGTTTTGCAAATCCTATTTTCTCATACCTAGTACTACCCATTCTACAATGGATCAGGCCTAATTATTTTGTGTTCTTAAGATTAATTTTAACCACGCCATTGAGACCTCGCGATCCATACATAGCTAATTCATCCGGATTCTTAAGGACTGTTATAGACCTTATCTCAGCAGCATTGACAAAACTTACCGCGGCTTGATATCCACCAGAAAGTTGCTGTCCGTTTATCTCAAACAATGGCTCACTATCAGCAAAAAAAGACTGGTCTCCTCCTCTGATCCTGACCTGACCACTCTGGATAAATACACCTGGCTTTTTTAATAGATGCTCCTCTAGGGTCATGATATTTCTCGATTCGTTTTCTTGATAGACTCCTGCACTCCTAGAGCAAGAGATCGCTATGGTGATTATTAGAAATGAAAAAATTAATTGTTTCATAGTAGAGAAGTTTAGTGAAGTACTCTATTATAAATATAACCAATTACTCATTCTAATTCTAGCTGGTTAAATTCACAATACGGTCATTACTGATAAGTCGTATTAACCAATACAAGGATATCTACTGATTCTTTGATCAGCCTATCAAGATGCTGGCCTGGCAGCTTAGTAGGTCCATTGACGAATGAGCCTAGAAAAACGTCCTCATCTCCATCTCCATCGACATCTCCTACATCCATCACTAACCATCTACCGTCGATAGCGTGGTCAAAAGTAAAAGCATCAAAATCCATTTCTTCGTCATTTTGCTGTAAGTAGACTATGGACTGATCTACCTGCATAGGGAAAAACGAAGAAATCAAAATATCCTTTTTGCCATCAGCATTTGCATCAATACATCTGACCTGAGTAGCACCATACATTTGATAAAAGTATTTCTCTTCGAAACTTCCTGTTCCATCATTAAGATATATCCGTAAGCCGTGGTATGGTTTAGGTATACCGCTATAGTCAGCGTTATCTCCATTAGTCACTAGTAGATCTAAGTAGCCATCACCATTCACATCTGCAATATCGAGATCGCTAGTTCCATATTCTGGTGGAGAGATTACTAACCCTTCTAGCTGCCTATCCTCACTCCATACATATATACCTTCTTTCCCTTGGCCTATCTGCAAGATGATCTCCGATTTGCCATCATTGTCTATATCTGCTTCGAAGGTTTTGTAGATCCCAGGGAGGGGGATTTGATCAATAAGATCTCCACTTTCAATATCGTACTCAGAATATTTGCCTATGTTATTTCCGTGCTCCGAGATCAATATCTTATCAGTTAGACTCAGTATATGGACTGGCCTTCTTAAGCCAGTCTTTAATACTTTGTTAGCGTTTTTTTCCCTATCAAAAGAATTCAAGCTTCCTGTTGGGAGATCATTAGGCGCAAGAGTCCCTACATTTAAATAGTAAATTTCTTCGCTACCCCTAAGTTTAATATCAGTGATAGTCATCTCACTATTTAAGACAGTATTGATCTCATAAGACTTGCTAATAATTGATAGCCGATTACTAGAAGCACATAATAGCTGTTGCTTATCAGCATCAAATTCGATAGCTGTCACCGTGGGCAATTCACAGATGTTACTTAGTGTGACCTCCTCAAATATATTCTGCAGTGGCAAGACATTTTGTATCGTATCTATAGTTGTAGGACTATTGTCTGAATAATAAGAAACTATAGAGGACCATGTCTTATCATTCATGGGCAAAGATCCTTTCTTCTTATTGAAATGAGTTTTAGCATATTCATATTTGGATACCGACTGCCATTGGAAGTAAGTTGACATTTCTGGCAAAATACTCTGCTCCCATATTTTGGTAGTAAGGGAGCTAGGGTCAGGGGTAAGGTGACATGTTCCACATTGGCGTTCTGCATTTTCCTTTGCCCAAGATGCTTCTCTTAACTCACAGTTGCTTATAGAAATAATTATTCCTAATGCTATACCTATCTTGACTATGCTTTTAATGACCAAAGCGTATTAAAATTCCCAATATGGAGGTCGATCTAAAGAACTTCTATTGAGCTCTGTGCAGTCCCGGCAGCCAAATTGAGTAAATCTTTGAAAGCCCTCACATTTTCCTCTGATAAAATAATCCGTATCATCCCTGTTGACAAATGCTCGCTTAAAGAATACTGAAGAAACTGAAAAATAACCTACAGGGATCTCATCAGGGTTGTCGACATTCCTAATATTACCTATGATAGTACCTGGAGGAGGATCAAAGAGTCCACCATCTATATCGATTACTTCCTTAATATTACTCCAATAAGAATATTCCTCCTCTGAAATGGAGTACTGAGAAATATGAAAACAAAACTGAATTGCAAATCTAAAATCATATTCAGCTTCAGCGATCACTTGCTCAAATAATCGTCCATCATTTATCTCTGATCCGTTTAATAATCGTATCTCATTGAGATCTAAGTTGATAGGGACGTAGCAGTATCTTGGATTTAATGCCCCAGGGAATCCTTCTAAGAATTGATACTCTCCTGTTACTCTCCATCTTAGAAATGGAGGCTCTTCTGCTTGTGATATGTCGGTAGCTATCTTGGCTTGTATCTTGATCTGAGACTCAAACTCTCCAAGACTATTTCTAAACGAGTCTTCGAATATATCATAACTAATACTATCGATCAGGCTGCTTGACCTTAGCTTACCGGGAGTGGATTGATAGTGCCTGCCGTCTGGCAATACCACATCTAGGTAATAAGACCTGTCTCTCAGTACTTTAAATGATTTTAGTTCGTAATTAGATTCTTCTGTTTGTTGATAAGGATATTCTATACCATCACTATCCACTAACTTCGCTGTTGCTCCTACTATCGGGTCAAGGATATTATCATTACCGACTCCTATAATAGAACTCTCAGAGATATTCAAAGTAAAATCCCCAAGACTATCCGTCACAAATCCATCAAAAACTATACTTCGTTGATTTGTATTAACATTAAGATCTACCTCATCGACACAAGCATTTAAAACACAAAGACACAAAAGGCATCCTATTGCTTGGTATATTCTTGATCTAAAATTAATTTCTTTTACAATTAGCATTATCTACAATTTTGCAATAGTTATTTAAGATTGAAATTATATGTGATAGATGGAAATATCGTACCCAGTGTAGCTACTCTAATTGCCTTTACATTATCAAAAGGGCTTTGCCTAAAGTAGACAGAATATGCATTCTTCCTAGAGTAAATATTGTATACAGAAAAAGTCAGGCTATGATCAAGCTTATCTTGTCTTTTGCCAAACGGACCTACAGTATAAGCTATATCGAGTCTATGAAATGCGGGTATTCTGAATACATTCCTATCAGAGTAAATAGGAATATTCAATACATTCTCATTTGAGTAGGAGCTGACAGGTGCAGTTGTAGGTCTACCACTTCTGTAGGTAAAGTTCATCGAGAAGTTTGACTTCTCAAACTGCTTTGTAAGATTCAAATTCATGACATGAGGAATGTCATAATTGGCAGGATACCATTCGCCACGATTTATACCTACTTGAGTTGCCGTCGGTTCTATTTGTATCTGAGTACTAGAGTACGTATAGTTTGCATTCACTCGTACTGATCCGTATTTCTTATTTAAATTTAGCTCTACACCGTATGTTTCACCCTTCCCAGCTATTACATCAGTCTCTATGTTTCGATTAAGTAGTAACTGTGCAAAATCTCTATAATCTATAACACCATCTAGGGTTCTATAAAATACTTCGAAGGAGGTCTCGATCTTATTTTCCTTAAAGTTTTTAAATATCCCTGCAGAAAAATTATTGGCTGCAAGTGGGGAGATATGGGTATTGGCCAATTGCCATATATCTATCGGTGTAGCAGATGCCTTATTCGATATCTGTGCCAGATACTGATAAGTCTTTGCATAGCCTAACTTGACCGAGGTTGCCTCATCCAAAGAATATCTCAAAGACGCTCTAGGCTCCAGCCCATTAAACGAGGCTATCTTCTCTCCATCTGCATAAGTGACCCTATCTATGATATTCAATTCAGATTTGACAACATCTTCAGCATATTCATTTACCGTGAATGGTCCTAAATTATTAAACTGCGTATATCTCAAACCCACTGAAATTTCTAAATTAGATGCAGCATTTAACTGAGCTTCTACATACCCAGATAATTCTCGACCTTGTTCTTGATCTAGCTTATCGGGGATAATAAATGAATTTTCTAAAGGCTCAATTTCGCCCGGGCTGATCTCATAGAAATTAAATTCTGCTCCAGTATTCAGCTTTAGATTGTCATTGACCACAAATAGAAGGTCTGCCTGAGATCTAGTATAATCTATAGAATTAGAAAATTTAGATTGGTCATTTCCCTTGACGTCGAATAATGAACTTTCGTATCGTCCTTTATTTGCGCTTAAGGTAAGATTAATATTTTCGCTGATGATCTGTTTTAAAAATGCTTCGCCGGATAGCGTTGAGTAATCAAATCTAGCCTCAGTCCCTAGCTGAAAATCATCTTCACTCCTCAATATGCTAAATCCAAAGTTAGTAGTATTCGTCAATCTAGCACTTATCTTTGCTGTCACGTCATTAAAAAAAGCTGAACTTGCATTCACCGCAGGATCATCTACTAGCCCAAAGATCCAATCCGCATAACTGTATCTACCACCTATAATGAATGATACTTTATCTTTTATGATAGGCCCCTCCAAGGATAGCCTACTTGATATTAATCCAATCCCCCCTTTTGCTTTGAACTTTTGCTTATTCCCGTCCCTAGTCTTCACTGCAAGTACTGAAGATAGGCGCCCCCCATACTTTGCGGGTATACCTCCTTTGTAGAGGTCTAGATGCTGCACTAGGTCTGGGTGAAATACACTAAAGAACCCAAGTGCATGTGACGGATTAAAAAGCAAATGGCCGTCTTGTAAAATTAGGTTTTGATCAGTGTTACCACCACGCACATTAAAGCCTGAGGCGCCTTCACCGGTATTATTAACTCCTGATATGGATTGTAGACTGCGCAGAACATCTATCTCTCCAAAAAACTTTGATTGAGTTTCCAGTTGAGCCACATCCATTCTTTGTAATCCAGGTGTAATAGAAGTTAACTTGCTATTAGCCGCTACTCCACCTATTACTACTTCATCTATCAAAACATCCTCTATCTCAAGGCTGATATTCTTACTACTAGAACTGAGCGCAGTTACTGCGATCGTCTTTGTCTTGTATCCTAATGCTGTAATCTCAAATTGATAACTTTGCTTTTGTAGTGAAATCGAGAATCGACCTTCAGCATCCGTTATTCCAGTAATATTATTGACGCTATCTAGAAGGACTGCTCCAATAATACTTTCTCCATTACCATCTGTAGCGATACTGCCTCTCCACACAACTGTCGAGGAAGCACTATTAGGGTTATCGTCTAGTACTATACTATCTTGTGCAGACACATACATAGTCACACAGCATAGTAAAGTTATTAGTATTAGGTGTTTTATAAACATCAGTTTATTTGTTAATGATCTAACGTTTGAAAGTAAAGCATCGTCCTTACTAATTCATTAGAAAGAAAGCACTTTTAGTTCACTATTATTAACTCCAATTAGCAGTTTTTTTCCGCTAGGGGTATTTATTATTTTAGCAGACCTGATTTCGCCTTCTATAGGTGCAGATTCTCCTTCGATATAGTTGATCTTTCCATTAACTTCTTTCGCTAGTAGGAGTACTCCTCGCGAAGAGTTAAGTCTTCCCACCTCTGGTTTGAGGCCGTATAAGTTTCCTCCCATCCAAATATCCATGAGCCCATCTTGATTAAAGTCTTCCACTACAGAAGTAAAAACAGGAGACGTCTGAGCCACCAGTGGTAATTCTTCTAACTCAAAAACACTACCATTATTCCACATAATGCAACTATTGAGTTGCTTTACTTCCCTATGCACAGTAGCATTCCGTTCATCGGTGCTTAACAATTCTTCATAACTCAGCTTTGCATAATCGGTATATTTAAGTGCTTTCTTCTTCAGCGCAGGTAGCTGGCTAGTTAAATCCATTTTGGTATGAAATGGGTAGGTCTTATCATCTGCAGGTGCCTTCCAGTTAATTATGAATTCTGTTTTCCCATTCCCATCAAAATCCTTGATATCAATAGTAATTGGTGTTTCTACAGATGCTTTGAATTTTGAATTTAATCCCCAATTAGATAAGACTAGGTCTTTGTCTCCATCATTGTCCATATCTGCTAAGGTCATATCAGCCCACCATCCTTCCGTATTATCAACGATCAAGCTCCTCTCGAATTTGCCGTCATCATTATTAAACATCATTAAAGGCATCCATTCGCCAACCAATAGTAGGTCTAGATCTTTATCATTATCTACATCTAGCCAATTAGCATCAGTGACCATGCCTGCTGTCCCTAAGGACCTGACCGTTATATCTGTCCAACTATCTCCATCTTTTCTCAATAAGAAACTCCTTGGGCTCAAGCCGTAATTACCTGGTATAGACCTACCAGCTATGAACAGGTCTACATCGCCATCGCCATCAAAATCACTCGGCCTTATCACGGAAAACTGTCCAGCGGCAGGAGGGGTTTTTGTCTTTGCAAGCGCGAAGTTCCCTGCTCCATCATTTTCATAATATCGCAGCACAAAGCCTTCTATACCTTTACTTATATCGTTTCCTCCGGCACCTATTAGGAGATCCATATCCCCATCTTTGTCATTATCAAAGAAAGCTGCGCAAGTACTTTCTATAGCACTGCTACCAGCGAAGGTCGCAATATTAGAAGGCTCAAATTTTCCCCCTCTAGTCTGAATAAAAAGCTTGTCAACATCACCTGCCGCTCCTAGTACTATGAAGTCCTCTAGTTCATCTCCATTGATATCGGCGACTTCTATCGCAGGTCCCTCAGTAGAATGCATCCGAGGCAACAACCGCTCAACATCAAAATCATTAAAATCATTCTCCTTATGGGTAATGTCTCCTGATATCGATCCTGATTCCAATTTGAGAATCTTCTCCTCTATCGTTTCTGATTTTGTATAAAGCTGTAGATCTTCTTCTTTGATAATGAGGAGCGTTGTATCGACTGGTACTCCTGTGATCAATTGCACTGATCTGTCTGGCCATATAACCTTGAGCGTATCTATCACAGAAGCAGTCCCTAGACCAAATACGAGCTCCGGTGCCACTGAACTCTGAAAACCTCTAGAAGTATATAACTCCTGGACATATTGCCCATCCCTCGTAGTGATGACAACCTTAGAACCTATCCCTTGGTGATTCTCATTGGTCGTATCCTTGAGCTTTATTTTTAGGTATGAGTTGCTGACTTTTTGATTAGATTTATTTTCATAAAGACTCGCGGGCATATTGACATTATTGATCACCAGATCTAGGTCTCCATCGTTGTCTAGGTCTCCATAAGCAGCGCCATTACTAAATTCTTTTTCGACAAACCCGAGCTCTATAGCTTGGTTTTGGAATTTATTATTCTTTTGATTTTTGAATGCATAGTTGTTTAGAGGATTTGATGGTAGGTAAGGTAGAAAATCCCTAAAGTCAAACTTTCCTTTTTCTTCTACCAGCTTCTTTACTTCATTTTTATCAGCGATAAAACTTGTAAAATCTTGATCCATGATATCTTTGTAGATACCATTGCATACGTAGATATCCTTCCATCCATCGTTATCAAAATCAAAGATCAATGCTCCCCAACTCCAGTCAGTCGCTGACATCTCACTCATCCCAGATAACTCACTAAACTCTCCATCGCCATTATTGATCTGAAGGCAATTCTGTAATATCTGATAATGGAAACTCGATCGATACTTATAATTCTCCAAAGAGTAAGGATCAAATATCGTCATGGTCTTAAGTCGGTAATTATCTGCAGCCAGCATATCTGTCGTAAATATATCAGCACTTCCATCATTATTGACATCTGCAATATCAGCACCCATACTCGATACAGAGCATATGCTGAGTCTATCCGTTAACTCCTCAGAAAATTTACCATCTCCTTTATTTATGTAGATATAATCTCTCTCCCAGAAGTCATTGCTGATATATATATCGGGTAAGGCATCATTGTTAACATCCCCAACTGACACGCCTAACCCAAAGCCAATCGCACTAGTATAAATACCAGCCTCTGCACTGACATCCACAAATCGTCCTCCGTCATTTCGCATCAGCCTATCTCCGCCTAAAACATCATCTACTTCCCTTGTTCCTTTAAACGTACTTATCTTATTAGGATCTTTAAAACTATTGTTAAGTACATAGCAATCTAGGTCGCCATCTAGGTCAAAGTCAAAAAATGAGGCATGAGTACTAAAGCCAGAATTGTCTAAACCATACTCAGATGCTTGATCAGAGAAACTCAGATCTCCGTTATTGATATACAGTTCATTGATTCTATCGTCTCCATTGATATCACCAGAATTGGATACATAGATATCCAAGTATCCATCATTATTGATGTCTACCATGGATACACCCGTACTCCATCCTCTTGTCCCTGATATACCTGCTTGATCACTTATATCTTCAAACTCTAAATTCCCTTTATTGAGAAAGAGTCTGTTAGACTCCATGTTAGCCGTAAAAAAAATATCATTAAGTCCATCGTTATTGATATCGCCTATCCCTACTCCTCCCCCATTATAAAAATTCCTATATGTCAGGACGTTAAAATCTATTCCATCTTTTACCTCATTTGCAAAATCAAGCCCAGTCTGTTTAGGAGATAATTTTACAAATAAACTGTCCGATCGTTTTATAGTATTAGTCTCAATATCCTCCCGACAGGAAAGTGCTAATAGTACAAACACTAGAGATGTAATAAAATATTTATTCAATGATAAATCAGTTTGAAAATACAATCGCAATATAGTCGAATCTAAAAGGAGAGGCTAGTGCAGTAGTCGCTCTTGTCTTAAATTTTACAGCGTCAAAACTTAAACATGACTAGCAATTTCACCCAGCAACTCATTTTATATCTAAACCTCCATTATGAGCCTATCGTAAACCTCAAATCAGGAACGCACCTTAATACAAAGCAAAAAAATAGAGAAGCCAGTGATTGGCTTCTCTATTTTTTATTATTTATAAAGTTCCTAGATTAGTATCCAGGATTTTGAATGATCATTGGTTCACCGTTGATCTTACTCAGATCTATCTGAGGTGTAGGTAATGGGAACAGGTCGTTCAAAGGAGAACGGTATCCTGCTGATGCATTCAAGTATGGTCTTCTTGGCTGTTCTTCAGCTATGTACTTATTTATTACTGCTTCAGCTGTTCCGTATCTTCTCAAGTCAAAGAATCTCTGACCTTCTAGAGCAAGCTCTAATCTTCTTTCATACTGTACCGCTTTTCTCGCAGTTGCCATATCAGTCCAAGCAGCATCATAGGTAGATACGCTATAATTAGCATATGCAGCTCCATCAGTAATTCCTGATGTAGTACCACCATCTGCAGCTTGAGCACAGTTAGCAGCTCTCGCTCTTACCATATTGACCAATTCTCTTGCTCTCTCTAAGCTTCCTACTTCTACCTCCGCTTCTGCAAGCATCAATATTACATCTGCATATCTGATGATAGGGAAGTTTATAGGTGACAATTGAGTACTAGTCCAACCACCACTCTGCTGATTCTCTCCAGCCCTGTATGAGAATTTCTTAGGACTGTATGGTCCTTGAAATGATCTTGCTCTAATCCAAGATGGCTCATGAACTCCAATATCTAAAAATGGAATACCATCTCTTCCTATTGTCCAATCAACTCTAGGGTCTAGCGGTCCAGTATAATTCTCATCTACAACTACATCATTAAAAGCATCCAAAAATGGTAACCCATTATCATCTACCCTGTGAGCATTTACTAAATTTTGAGTTGGCTGATGGAATCCACAACATCCAAAAGGACTACCTCCGTGAGGGAAGTTCAATCTATCACCAAAATTTCCATTTTCTCCTTCATTGGTACCATCGTTTACTGATGCTTGAATAGAAAAAATCATCTCCGAGCCGTTCTCTCCAGAAGTAGAGAACATATCATTGAAGCAATTATTCAATGCATAATTTCCACTATTGACTACCGCATCCAATCTTGTTTTTGCTGCACTAAAATCACGATTATGCATATATAGCTTACCTAAATAAGCATCAGCAGCACCTTTAGTAACTCTACCGATCTGTCCTTGAGAAGCTGGTAAATTAGACGACGCAAATTCAAAATCAGCCACCATTGATGGAACAATATCTGCTGTATTAGCTTTTCTAAAATCTGTATCCTCTTCTGTATAGAAAGGAACATTTTTCCACAACTGCCATGCGTCAAAATGGAAGTGAGACCTTAAGAATCTTGCTTCTGCTTCTAATGCTGATTTTTTGGCTGCATCTATCCCCTCTACCGATTTAACCAATGCTATAGCAGCATTAGATCTCGCGATACCTTCATATAGTATTATGAACTTATCATTGAAATAAGAATTACCAGGGGCCCATTGAAACAACTCTAACTCTTCCGTTTGTCCTTGATCTCCTGCTTCTGATCCTTTGTGTGCATCATCTGACATCACTGATCCCCAAATCCAATTACTACCAGATGCTGGCCATGGAGAAGATATTACTCCCCATGAGTTAGCCCAACCATCTAACATAGAATAAGCCGAAATAACTGCCGCATCCGCACCTGCTTCATTTGCCAGCGTACCGGCATCTAGAGCTCCTTGTGCAGGGGCATCTAAAAAATCCTCTGAACATGCTGCGAAACCAACTGCTAACAGTGCTATCGCAAACATTATAAGTAAGTTATTTTTTTTCATTTTAAATAAATTAAGATTTATTAAAATTGGAGTATAGATATTAAACTCTATATATCCATTTAAGTTTTATAAAATTTTAGAAAGATACATTTAAACCTGCCTGTATCATTTTTGATGATGGATAATTTCCATAATCAAATCCTCTTCTTTGGTCACCTCTTGAAAAACTTGATAACGCTGGATCAATTCCGCTATATCCAGTTATTGTCAATAGGTTTTGACCCTGTAGGTATACTCTTGCTGATCCTATTCCTGCTTTTTCTAGCATATCTCCTCCTAGTGTATATCCTAGTTGTATTGTTCTCATTCTCAAATATGAACCATCTTCTACATAAAAATCAGTAGAGTTTTCACTGAAGATATCATCCTCATTGATCAGTGGATATATTCCATCTAGATTAGACGGACTCCACGAGTTCTCTGCTAGATCAGTTCTTACATTTGAATTAAAGAATCTAAATACTTCAAAAAGCTTATTGTAATTGTAGATATCATTTCCTACTGATCCTACCCAGAAAGTAGTTATGTCTATATCACCAAAATTTACTCCAAGATTCATTCCTAATGTAAAGTCAGGATGTGGGCTACCGATGTTACCAAGGTCTCCATCATTGATTATCCCATCTTCATTAAGATCTTTTAATCTGAATTGTCCTACTCCTTTACCTACTTGCTCAGCATGAGCATCTACCTCAGCTTGAGATGCGAAGATCCCATCTGTTTGCCATCCGTAGAATACGCCTATAGGTCCACCTAGTTGGTTGATTCCTGTCTCTCCAATTCTACTACTATTATTATTAGCGAAGAATTCTGTTCTCTCACCATCTATTTCTTGTATCTCATTTCTGTAAGCAGATAAATTTAAACCTATGTTATATCCAAAGTCTTTTGAGGCCTTATTCCTGTAATTTATTGCAAAATCAATTCCTTTGTTAGTCATCTTTGCAATGTTAACAAAAGGTGGCGCTGCTGATCCTGCCGTAGCCGGAAGCGTAACGTTAAAAAGAAGTCCATCTGTAGTCCTGTTATAAACATCAAGAACGAAATCTATCTTACCATTATAAAGTGAACCATCGATCCCAAAATTCAAAGAAGTATTTTCCTCCCACTTGGTATCTTCATTACCTCTATTAGTCAGTGCATATCCTGTAGCAAGAGAATTATTAGTACCATTAATATCATAAAAAGATGTCCCTGGTCCACCACCAAATCTATTGACAGTATTACCACCTGGTATAGACTGATTACCAGTGATACCATATCCAGCTCTCACTTTAAGGTCATCTATTATATCATGATTAGGGAATAAAGCATTAGACAATCTATAACCTACACTTACTGCTGGGAAGATACCATATCGCTGTGCTTCTCCAAAGTTAGAAGACCCATCACGTCTTATTGTTGCGCTAAATATGTAAGTATCATCATAAGAATAATCAACCTTAGCAAAAGACGATGCTAACGTATTAAAACCTCCATTACTGAATACCGACCTAGAATCAGGAGCTCCAAGCCCAGTATTTAAGTACCATGCATTAATATCAGTCGTAAAGTAATTACCCAATCCACCACCAATAGTTCTACCTGAACCTCTGATCGCTTCATATCCTACCAACGCATTAATATCGTGTACACCATCAAAAGTAGTAGAGTACGTAGCCGTATTCGTCCATGTCCAGTTAAAACCAGATTGGTTCTGCTCATTAAATTGATTCGTGACATTAGGCTCTGACTCTTCCCATGTTGGGAAATTGAATCCTCCAGTTTGGTTCATGAAGAATTCCATACCGATACTTGACCTTAGTCTTAGACCTGGCACTACTTCAAAACCTACATATGCATTTCCAAGGGCTTTATAAAAAGTTCCTCTATTATCCTTAGCTCTTTCTTGGGCTGCTACAGGATTACCACCATTACTTAATCCATTTGCTTTACCACCTGCAAAGTTACCTGCGATATCAAATACTGGTATAATAGATTGTGCCTTAAGTATCTGGGTCATTGTATTCTGCTCAGACTGGTTACCTCCATCTTGAAATATTCCTGTTGATCTAGAGAACGTAAAATTTTCTCCTGCGGTCCATCTTCCTTTATCAAAAGCAGAGTTAGCTCTAATACTGAATCTATCAAAATCAGTGTGTATCATAGTACCATTCTGATCAAGGTATCCAAAAGACATCGCAAATGTAGAATTATCTCCTCCACCGGATACGCCTAAGGTATGTTCCATAACCATAGCTGGATTAAATACTTCGTCCCACCAGTCTGTACCCTCTGGATTTGACCTCATGATAAGATTGTCTGGATATGAATAATTGTCCTCATTCACAGGACGCCCTGCTGGGTAACCGCTATAATCACCTGCGTATATGAAGTCAGGTATTATACCTCTTCCTGCCGCATATGGCACTTCTGCAGGTATTGATCCTTGACTAGAGTTCTCAAAAGAAGTCCATACAACCTCCGAGTAAGCTTTTGGATCTTTGATCAGATCATATCTTCCGATAGGAGCCGCAGAACCAATTGTTGCATCATATGTAAACTTGGTCTTTCCTTTTTGACCTTTCTTAGTTGTTATGATGATAACCCCATTATTTGCTCTTGCACCATATATAGAGGCTGCAGATGCATCCTTCAATACTTGGATAGACTCTATGTCATTAGGGTTAATACCATTCTGAAATTGATCAGTAGTCGGTACACCATCTATGATATAGAGTGGATTACTGTTATTAAATGAGGATATACCTCTAATTCTGACTGAAGTTCCTGACCCTGGTTCTCCAGAGTTATTAATAGTTACTCCAGTTACTTTACCTTCGAGTTTCTGCGCAAAATTTGTCGCAGTAACTTCATTAAGCTCATCCGCCTTGACTACGGCGACAGCACCAGTGATATCTCGTTCTCTTTGAGTAGAATATCCTGTTACTACCACTTCATCAACAAGTACACCCTGAGACATACCAAAATTAATGACTGATTGGTCACCTACTACAACTTCGGAGTCTGTAAATCCTACATAGGAGAATACTAAGACATCTTCATTGTTAGCTTGTAAGGAATAGTTACCGTCGATATCGGTAATGGTACCATTAGCAGTACCTTTTACGATTACAGAAGCCCCGATCAAAGGTTCACCTGTGCTTTGATCAGCAAGTGTACCTGTGACAGTTCTTTGGGCTAAAGTAATCCCAGTAAAAAGAAAAAGCGCGAAAAACAAGGTGATACCTGTTTTCATCGCCCACGTAAAATTACGTTCACGTAAAACCATAATTAGATAGTTTTTTCGGTTAATTAAAAAAAATTTGGATTATTCAAAACGCTCAAGAAAAAGCAATTGATAGATAGGAAGGTTCATTAGTTTGTATATAGTTTTTTCTTGGTGCTTCGATTTTACCCGCAATGAGGCAAAATCATTACTAAATTCAATCCGAGTCTTTACTTAGATATAGATTTAGCTTGATGAATGTCACAAAAAATTTACTCCTAAACAAACTAATTTTAAATAAATATTAACAACCAAACATAATTCTTTCACCGCCCCTATTTATGTGATATGTTTGGCATCAAGGTTAATATTAAGAATATTTGAAAATTAAAATTTGTGCTTTACTTGATTCCTAATCAATAATTCGTTTTACTAATAATTCTAGATAGGCTTTCCGACCTATACAGCTTGTGCTTCATTGACAACTAATAACCATTAATATCTTTAAGGAGACATTGATATATCAATAGTAGCTAATTGTACAATTACCATGTGCGACCTCCTGGCCATATATGGAAGTGATTTAAGAATGGTTTTTATAGTTGAAGATAAAGGCTTGATAATCAGGACGAAGCTCCCATCGAATTCCTCAGGGCAGGCTTTTTCTCGTTTCGCAGCCTTAGCTACGGGATGAATAAAAAGCTGAAGTATCTGGCTATCAATTGTTTTGTCTGTAAACGTGAAGGTTATTCTTAAATCACTTCATTATATATGACTTCAAAAATATTTTTAGCTTATCTTATTTATAATAAAAAATTACACTTTGATCACAAGGACTTCTTTCAAATCTGGTCTCCTCGTCTGCATCTATTTTTTACTTAGTAACTTTTTAAGTAGCCAAAGCTTAATTGAATCCGATCTGCCAATCATACAAATAGAGACAGATGGTCCTATATCTGGCTCTATAAAAGTCAACGGCTCAATGCAAATTGCATACGATGAGGCAAACAAGACTAAACTATCTGGTCCATACAATATATATGATGGGCAGATAGGTATAGAATTTAGAGGAGCTAGTTCGTTGGCTTTATTTCCTAAGAAAGGTTATGCTATAGAAACTAGAGATAGTCTGGGTGAAAACCTAAATATCCCCATCCTCGGCTTGCCCAAAGAAAATGACTGGGTATTGCACGGACCGTATAGCGATAAGAGTCTCATGAGAAATGCACTAGCTTACTCCATAGCTGCAGATATAATGCCCTATGCGCCAAAGACCAGATTTTGCGAACTCATGATCAACGGAGAATATCTTGGCGTATATCTCTTTACAGAAAAAATAAAGCGAGATAAAAATAGAGTAGCTATCTCAAAACTCGAATCGGAAGAGATCGAGGGAGAAGATGTTACGGGCGGTTATATTTTAAAATTTGATAAGTATGAAGGTGAAGAAGTAGCAAGTTTTAGATCAGACTATCCTGCAGACCTGAGAGGTATCGGGTCTACATTCTTTCAATATCATTATCCGAAACCGAGTGATATTGTCCCAGCTCAAGAAGCCTATATCCAGTCATTCATCAAGGATCTTGAAGATGCCATCATGTCTGCCGACTACACCGACCCCGAGTCAGGCTATCGCAAATATCTAGATACTCGGTCTTTTATAGACCTAATATTTGTCAACGAAATAGCTAAGAATGTAGACGGATATAGACTGAGCACATACATGTATAAAGACAAGGATGATATAAGTCCAAAGCTTCATATGGGACCAGTCTGGGATTATAATCTTGCCTTTGGTAATGCAGACTATTGTACTAAGGGAGATCCTACCGGCTTAGTGTTCCTAGAGTTTAATAAGGTATGTGATAGGGATAATTGGATAGTACATTTCTGGTGGGAGAGATTATGGAGAGACCCTGCTTTTAAAGTAGAGCTAGGGAATCGATGGGTTGATCTTAGGGAAGACTTATTATCTACTGATAGAATCGTGGCTAAGATCGATTCTTTTGAGAATCTACTACAAGAATCACAAGGTAGAAATTTTGTGAAGTGGCCAATAATCGGCAAATATATTTGGCCTAACTATAATGTCTATACCAGCTATGCAAATGAGGTAAATGGTGTCCGCGATTTTATAAAGCTCCGTATGCCTTGGCTCGATATCCAGTTTGCTGGGTTGGCAAGTAGTAATGAGAATTTATTGCCAGAGAGCGAGTTGCTACTTTATCCGAGTCCTACTCTTGGAGAGATCAATATCCTGTTTAATGCACAAGAGAATATACCTGAGATAATAAAGATCTACAGTACTGCTGGACAGGTTGTAAGATCCGTATCAAATAACAAGTCTAGTAAGCAGGTCATATTTGATGTTAGCAATCTAGAGTCTGGGATATATCATCTCATAGCTACCACCAGATCAGGAAAATTCTACCTCAAGAAATTTGTGAAGTCCTGATTCTGGGCCCAGTTATCTGAATCTTCTTTTTTCAAAAGAAAACTATAAAACCCGATACCTGAGTATTCTCTACTGCAGAAAACGATGCGATTACGGAAACTAGACCGAACTTCATCGCCCCTTTCAGGAGATGAGTCATGGAATCGTTTATACCAATCTTCCCTTCTTTACTTCCTCTACCACATCAGGATTGAGCAGTGTAGATACGTCTCCTAGATTAGAGAGTTCATTAGCAGCTATCTTCCTGAGTATTCGTCTCATGATCTTACCTGATCTGGTCTTAGGTAGTCCTGATACGACTTGTATTTTATCTGGCTTTGCAATTGGTCCTATCTCTTTGGCCACTACTGCTATCAGTTCCTTTCTGAAATCATCCTGCTCACCGATATTCTCTGTGGTGATCACGTAAGCATATATCCCTTGTCCTTTGATATCATGAGGATAGCCTACTACTGCAGACTCTATGACTTCTGGATGTTGATTGATCGCATTCTCCACTTCTGCTGTTCCTAGTCTATGGCCAGATACATTTATGACATCATCTACACGACCGATTATCCTATATCTACCTTCTGCATCCCTACGAGCACCATCACCTGTGAAGTATTTATTTTCAAATGAAGAAAAATAAACCTGTCTACAACGCTCGTGATCACCATAAGTAGTCCTGATCATCGATGGCCATGGAAATTTTATACACAACAATCCTTCTACATCATTATCAGCTAACTCATTACCTTCCTTATCTACTAGACAAGTCTGAATACCGGGCATAGGATAGCAAGCGTAGGTGGGTTTCTGATCGGTCACTCCCGGGATGGTCGTTATCATTATCCCTCCCGTCTCGGTCTGCCACCAGGTGTCTATTATTGGCGCTTTTTCTTTGCCTACTTTTTTGTTGTACCAGTGCCATGCTTCTTCGTTGATAGGTTCCCCTACTGTCCCTAAGACCTTGATACTGCTGAGGTCATACTGTGATGGGATATCTTCGCCTTTGGCCATCAATGCTCGGATGGCCGTCGGCGCTGTATAAAATTGATTGACCTTGTGCTTCTCACATACTTGCCAGAATCTACCTGCATCAGGATAGGTCGGCACTCCCTCAAACATCATAGTCGTAGCTCCAGCCAGCAATGGACCATAGACGATATAACTATGTCCAGTGATCCATCCTATATCAGCAGTACACCAGTAGATATCATCTTCCTGATATTGAAATGCATTCTTGAATGTGAAACAGGTATACACCATATATCCTCCGCAAGTATGCACAACTCCCTTCGGCTTACCCGTACTTCCAGATGTGTATAAAATGAAGAGCATATCCTCACTATCCATCTGTTCTGCTGGACAATTTGCACTCCGATGATCTACCTCATAATGCCACCAGTGATCTAGACCCGCTTCTATATTCACATCATCACCAGTATTACGATGTACTATTATCGATTCTATAGAATCACATCCTAGTGCCATCGCATCATCTACTACTTTCTTGACAGGTATGGTCTTAGTACCTCTCTTGTTGTAGTCTGAGCAGATGATCATTTTTGCCTGAGCATCATTGACCCTATCCGCGAGCGCTTGTGCTGAGAACCCTGCAAAGACCACTGAGTGCACAGCTCCGATCCGAGCACAGGCGAGTATTCCGATCGCCAACTCTGGAACCATAGGCATATAAAAAACCACTCTGTCTCCTTTGACTATTCCTCGGGCTTTGAGCGCATTGGCACATTTACACACTTCGGCATGTAACTGTTTATAGGTATATGTCTTGTGCTTATCGGTTACATCATTTGGCTCAAATAAGATAGCGACTTTATCCCCTCTTGTAGCTAGGTGTCTGTCTAGACAATTTTCTGTGATATTGAGCTTTCCGCCGGCAAACCATTTTATGTTAGGACCTTTAAAATCCCAATCCAAAACGCTATCCCATTTCCGTGACCAAGTAAAAGTCTCTGCTTGCTCCGCCCAAAACCCTTCCGGATCTTTCACACTTTGGTCATATGCTTTGTGGTATCCATCTAAGGTCTTAATCTGTAAAGTCATGTTATGTTTGCTTTATCAATTCTCAAAAATCAGGTTGCTAACTCGGATTATGAAAGTAAAAAACTCAGCGCAATATATCTTAACCTTAGGTGATCTATGTGGGTAAAACTTATAATGAAAGCTGATCAAAGGGCAGAATTTTTCGCCATTAGTATTGAATACTTGTGAAAACGCAGCAAATACAGGCATATTTGCCAATTATGGTGTTAATAAGAACAGTAAATTAAATATCATTTTCACTTGCCCATAAACCCCAAACTGTTATATATTTGCACTCCAATTTAAAATATATCTTATTTATGCTAATAATTAATGTAAAAGACGAAGAATCAATAGATCGTGCACTGAAACGTTACAAAAGAAAGTTTCAAAGAACTGGTCTGCTAAAAGAAATAAGAAGAAGAAAGAACTTCACGAAACCTTCTGTAAAGAGAAGAAATGAGATTCTAAATGCAGAATACCGTCAAAAAATGTACGGTGCATAGATATTAACAAGACATATTAAGGCTATTTGCTCTGCAAATGGCCTTTTTTTATGTCCAAAAACGATCTGGGATCAAAATCATATCTAAGAAAGATCGAAGTTTCGCAGCTAACATAGTTACTCAGATTCTATTTAACTGGCTTATTGTCTTATTTTGTAGAGATAAGATAAGAGATGTCGAAATCCACTCCCTTTTTACAATTCATAGCAATCTTTGTCATTGTAGTTTTGATCACTGCATGTCAAAAGGACGTCCCACAGCAAAATTTTGTATTCATTCTTGTTGATGATTTAGGATGGACAGATGTTTCTTATAATGGAAGTGAATTTTATGAAACACCTCATTTAGATAAACTGAGTAAAGAATCAATCCAATTCACAAATGCTTATGCAGGTGCTTCTGTCTGTTCTCCCACGCGTGCAGCTATAATGACTGGTCTGCATCCTGCAAGAGTGAATATCACAGATTGGATACCGGGTAGAAATGATGATGGTAATCGACTCGTCGGTCCGCAAGACTTGAATGAACTTCCCTTAGCTGAGCTTACTATAGCTGAACGTTTGAAAGATGCAGGTTATTCAACATTTTTTGCTGGCAAATGGCATCTAGGAAGCGAAGGATATTATCCAGAAGATCAAGGATTCGATGAAAATTTTGGAGGTCATGACAAAGGTTCACCTTCTGGTGGTTATTATTCGCCATATAAAAACCCAACATTATCTGATGGTCCTACTGATGAATATTTACCTGATCGCTTGACAGAAGAGTCTATTTCATTTTTGAATCGGCATGCTGATAAACCGTTTTTACTATTCTTATCATTTTATACAGTTCATACTCCTATTCAAGCTTCTAAAAAACATATTGACTATTTCAATCAAAAATTAAATGATTTAGGCAAGCCAGCGACTGAAGTAAAAAAAGAAGGATCTGGAGTCACAAGGCTAAATCAAAATAATGCTGATTATGCTTCAATGGTTTATGCTATGGATGAGAATATTGGCCAATTAATATCTGCGCTAAAAGACAAAAATCTTTATGAGAATACAACTTTGATTTTCACTTCTGACAATGGAGGACTTTCTACTTTGCAAGAGAGTTATAAAAAAGCGGGACCCACAGCGATCACTCCATTAAGAGCTGGGAAAGGTTGGTTATATGAAGGTGGCATACGAGTACCTCTTTTGATTAAACCTGCTCACTATACTCATGTTGAAAAAAAAATTAGCGAACCTGTCATAAGCCAAGACTTTTTTCCAACCATTTGTGAATTGGCGAATATACCAATTGATAACACAGTTAATGATGGACAAAGTCTGACACCTTTACTATTAGATGAAAAAATGATCAAATTAAATCGCGATGAGTTATTTTGGCACTACCCTCACTATCATGGTAGCGGATGGACACCAGGAGCAGCCATTAGAAAAGGTAACTGGAAATTAATCGAGTTTTATGAAACGGAGACTGTAGAATTGTATAATCTTAAAGACGATATTTCAGAAATAAATGACTTGTCTTCAGAGAGGCCAGAACTGGTTAAAACATTGAGAGATCGGTTAAAAGAATTACAGCAATCTGTAAATGCGAATCAGGCTTCTATTAATGGCCTACTATAATATAAAAAGATAAAATAGGTAGAGTAACATATTCCAGAAAGTCATCAGGCAGCTGATTCTGATGAATCAGTTCTTTCTCTTTGAAGGTCCATTTAGGACCTTCAATCCCGTTGCTTTGCAGCAGGACCGGTCATTCTCCTCTTGAATTACCGCCTTGGTTCCCTCCTCCTTGACCACCATCATCTCCCGCTTTCTGATCCGTGTTTTTAATTTTACTTCTTCTTTCTTTAAAGTCGACCTTGCCGAATTTGTACCGATAGGTCAACCCAAATGATCTAAAGGGAATATCAAAGCTAGATTGTTGTAGAAATCCGTCCCCATTAATTTCCGATTCGAAGCCTTTGAACTCTTCCCATGGTTCGACAATTCTGATGCCTATGCTAGAATTTTTAAAATCTTTTCGTAATCCAAACGCGATCATTGAAAAACTAGGGTTTCGACCTTGCAGTGTAAATCTTGGTGAATTAAAAATACCAAAAGCATCTGCTTTAATTGTGCTACTGATCGATATCTCTCCACTCGTAAAAATCCGATATGCTAAGGCACTATTTGACAGTTCTTCTCCACCCACAAAACCAGTGGCATCATATCCATTGACATCTCCACCACCTCGTACTGTGACTTTACCAACTGACTTAGTCATAAATATGTTGACGCCTAAAGAGTTATTTCTCCCAACATTTTGAAACTCAGTAACTGACTGATTAAAGGCATTTTCAGTTACAATTGACTCAATTAAATCAGTCGTTCGTTTATAATAGACCGTACCAAAAATAGATACACCTACAAAATTAGTATTGTATCCTAGCTCTAATTGCTTAGTTAATTCAGGCTGTAAAGTTGGATTGCCAAATGATATATTTGAAAAATCAGATGTATTTATAAAAGGATTTATAAACCGTAAACTCGGTCTTTGTATTCTTTCGCTATAAGCCAATTTAAGTGTACGAAAATTTGACAATGTTTTCGAAATGGCGACATTAGGTAATAAGTTATCGTAACCTTCATTAAAAATTTGTTCTGAAATATCGCCATCACCTGCTATCTCAGTGTGTTCGTATCTCGCGCCAATCACGGCGTTCATTTTACCGATATAAAAATTATACGATGCATAAGCAGAATATACATCTTGATCATATAGAAATTGATTGGACTGTCTTAAATCTAAGTTGTCATATTCATTTGTAGTTTCATTAAATTGAAAATAGTTTGATGCACTATCAATGTGTCTTACAATTGATTTTACTCCAACTTCGAGCTTATTGGATTTTCCCATTGGGTGCACATAATCGATTTGACCAGTGATTTCGAGATTGTCAGGATCATTGAAAATTCTTTCATCTCTAAGTGTGAATTCATTTGTATTGATAAATGGCCCGAATGTGATAGGGCTTGTGTTGACATTTAGATCACGTACTAAATTATCTTCACTTTGAACACCACCAGAAACTTGCACTGCAAACACTAATTCTCTCTTGTCATTATCTGCAAATTTCTTAGTATAATCAGTATTCCAATCAAAGCCACTATTCACTGTATTACCTGTAGATATATTATCAAAAAGCACTTGGTCTGAATTTACAAATAGGAACCAGTCCCCTGTGCCATCCCGATTAAACCGAAATCCTCTCAAATTGATAGAAGTATTTAAAGAATTGTAAGCATTAAAGTCGTAGAATGCACTGGCACTTCCCCCAAATCCTACACGAGATTGATTCGTGACGCCCGCTCGATTAAAAATGACTGAATTTGACGGAATAAGCGTCCGACTAAAAGAATTATTTGCATCATTAGGCAATGAATAATAGAGCCCCGCATTTGTACTAAATCCAAATCTACCTTTTCCAATATTCAGATTGATATTTCCATTATTTTGACGTGTACCTACAGAAGCATTAACTGTACCAGCGATGCCTTCGACATTTTCTTTTTTTGTGATGATGTTTATAATACCTCCAGTGCCTTCGCCATCATATTTTGCGCCAGGCGATGTAATCACCTCAACCTTTTTAATTTGATCTGCAGGGAACATCTTTAAGGCGTCCGCTGCATTGCTAGAAAACATCCCAGATGGTTTGCCATTTATCAAAATTTGAACTTGTTGAGACCCGCGCAATGACACATTCCCATCAAGATCAACTGACAACATCGGAACCTTTCTCAGTACTTCTGTCGCATCACCTCCTGCTATTGAACTATCATCTTCTGCATTGAAAACAATCTTATCAACTTTGTTTTCAATTAAAGATCTTTTTTCTCTGATTTCGACTTCGTCTAAAACAACATTATCCTGTACAAGTGAGATATCACCAATAGAATAATCTGGATCTTTTAAAGTGAGTTCTACTGCTGCTATTTGCTTCGCTTCATAGCCAAGAAATGAAACTTCTAAATCATATTTCCCATCCTTGATATCTGTAAATTTAAATGAGCCGTCATCTTCTGACAGTGTCCCATTTATGATCTTATCAGACCCAGCGCTCTTCAGTGATATCGTCGCATAACTCACCGGCGAGTTAGTCATCTCATCGATAATTTTACCGCTGATTTTTCCTTTAATTGAGGGTCCTTTTTTACCTCCAAAGCCACCCCACTGAGCATAGGTTTGCATTGAGAAGCATAATAAGAGGAGTGTAAATAGTCTAACTTTCATATTTTCAATGCTTTGTACCTTGTTTTAATGGTTTTAGATGATTCAAGTTCAAATAAATAACGAATTTGCGAATTTTATTTTCGTTTTCGACAAGCAATCTATATTCTTATACTAATTTAAGACTCTACAAAACTGAAAAAGTTAACTCAACTATATCAATTTTTTTCTTCTCGCTATCAAAACGTCTTTCTAGACTATCCTGTTGATCTCAAACCAAGGTATTCTCAGGAATCCGGTGCTCATCCTAGTTTATTAAAAATCATTGAAACTAATAAAGCTGAATACATTGATTTACTGTATAGACTAAAGACATATTCGAAAGATATTCAACACATTACAAAGGAGAAACGAAGCGATACCATTTACTGGAATAATGGCTTTTTACCTGGACTAGATATCATCATTCTCTATCTCATGATAGCTGAGAAAAAGCCTTCCAAATTTATAGAGGTAGGAAGTGGCCATTCCACGAAATTGGTGCATCTCGCAAAAATAAATCATTCTGTACATACAGAAATCATTAGTATTGATCCAAATCCTAGAGCATTTGTTGACAATATCTCAAATCAAATTATTAGAAAAGCTTTTGAAGACATTGATCTTTCTACTTTAAAAATAGAGTCAGGAGACATGCTATTTATTGATAATTCACATCGTATTTTACCTAATTCAGATGCGATGGTTTTCTTTATGGAGGTTTTACCCAGCCTTCCAAAAGGCGTCATCGTTCATTTGCACGACATCTACTTACCATTCGATTATCCTCAATTTATGTGTGATCGATTTTATAATGAGCAATATGGATTGGCATCTTTTCTATTAGCAAATCCTAAGAAATACAAGACGATTATGCCCAATTATTTTGTCAGCAAAGATGTGGAACTCTCTCAGATCTATGCTTCTATTTGGGAGCATGATAATTTAGAAGATGTCGAGCGACACGGTGGATCGTATTGGTTGGAGATTATGGATTAGGAATCGGTGGTTTGAAATTAGAGTAAGGAATGTGAGTCAGTTGTGAGAGAGGTGGGGCATAGCGAAGATCTCATACCTAATCAAAGTGAGCGTCGATAAGATATAAGATTGAAATTCGGAATCGCACCTTTCAATTCTAAAAAGATTAAAAGTGAATATTCATATTTAAGTTCTCTTCTAAGTATTTAGCCAATAGGTCAATTTAGCAACTATTGCGCGATTTCGCAGATTAAAACTAAAGCGATCAGAAGGGTCAATTGTTCCAGAAAAGTAATTATCTGTAAAGACTAAATAAAAATCAGACACTGGAGCGAATCGCCATTGTAGCCTTGCATTCACATTTGTGTTTTCTGACTGTGTATTATACTGAATGAAGGTCGTAAAAAATAATTCTTTGGAAAATGTATAATCTAATCGTGGACCGAGTAACAAGGTTTGTTTGTTTCCGTCTAAGTAGGGCATATCAAAAACGTTGTAACTAAAATCAATAGCCAATTGTGCTTTGGGCTTTGCTGTAAATATTAATCTACCACCTGCTCCATATCTTTTGCCGTTGAAGTATTCTCCTACAGTCAATCGGCTAAAAAAGGCAACGGGTTTTCTACGATCGCTAGAAAAGAATGCTGATAAATTCACATAATTAAAATCTGTATCAGCGGGGAGTGGCTCTGAGCTAGTACCAGTCGGATCAAATTCATCAAATAGATATATGAACTCATGATTTATGTTAAATCCAAATCTTCCATTATTCTCTGTCTGACCTTCTAATCCTGCTTCTATACTGTGATCTGTTTTTCCAAATCCAGGTCGGAAGAAGATATCGGCCTCTATTCCAACTCCAAAATTATTAAGTGGACCAGTCGTCGGATAGTAATTCTTTACAATTTGTGGACTTACTCTGTAATAGTTTTTACGTCTAATGAATCCTACTTGTGCATCATAGTTTTCATTTACATATTCATGGCTCCATCCAAAACCCCAAGCTCTGGAGTTGTAGTTGATTTCGGTTCCATGAGACAATGGTAGTCCGTCTACATCTGGCGAGCGTGAACCATGAAGAAAAGTTTTGCCCGTCCAATTATTTGATTTATCAGCAAAATTAAAATCGGCTCCGACAATTCTATTAAAATTATTAATCTCAATATTAGATTCAACATGTAAGAGTTGTTTATTGACAAGCAAGAAACTTATGTTGGATCTCTCCAATACTTTTTGCTGTAAGGCAAGAACGGAAAAATTTGTTGCATAAACACCTTGACTTTCGTCTGAGCCAGTTTGCATATTGAGCAAGCCGATTCTAAAATCATCATTCACTTTACCACTCAGTCTCGCACCAGCATAAATTCTATTTTGCACTGTTTCATTATCATTATTTGAGGCAGTTCCAATTCGTCTGGAGAAAAAAGGATTGATTGTATTAAATCCAAACTTGCTAAATAAATCGGCATTTTCAAGAAAGAATTGCCTTCTTTCGGGGAAGAAAATTTCAAATCTGGATAGATCAGTTTGTTGACGATCTACTTCTACTTGAGAAAAATCTGGATTGATAGTAAGGTCTAAATTTAAGCCAGGAGTCAAGGCAATTTTAGCGTCACCTCCAAAATCATATATAAATTCAGAATCAGCATTCGCTTCATGGTCTTTAGATGTTCCTGCAGACAAATAAGGTATAATTGAAAACTTGCTTCCTGAGGCTTTTAATGGCTCATCCCAAATCATCTCACCTGCAAAGCCAAGATTTGTCATTGGATAATTTCTAGGAATTCCAGTCCAAGTACTCCATTCATTTTCTTGTGCATCGAATCGATATGCACCTAAATTCCAAATCTCACTTCCTGCACTAATCTCAAACTTGAAAAAGGAATTTTCATTTCGGCAGCAAAATAACCATCGTACTTTTTTGCTTCTCCTTCCCACTTATTATCCCAAGATTCGTCAAAATCTCGAAAATTATTGCCTCCGTTGGTGACAACACCTTCACGGATTACGCCCTCAGCATTGATACCAAAAAAGTAAGCATTCGTCTTATCTCTAAATGAATCAAAAGTCACGGTCATATTATCAATGCCGCCACCACGATAATCTCTCTTAAGTGAGTTAACTACCCAGTCATTGCCTTTAGAAAAACACTTTACTGAGATATAGAGAAAGTCATCATCATATGCCATTTGCAACTCGGACTTCCCTCGAGCAGGGACTGTATCTGTCGGAAAATACTGCATAAAGTCAGAAGCCTTTTCGGAATTATTCCAAACATTCTCATCTAAAACGCCATCGATGCTAATGCTTTCTGTGACACGATTTACGTGAATTGACTTTTGGCCAAAAGCAGATATTAATATGCTACAAAAAGCTAATATGAAGAGGTATTTTTTCATTAAGCCGCAAAAATAGTCTTTCTCCACATATTTTAATGTAACCTAAATGTCAATTAGATGTTAATTCAATATTAACAATCGTCAGCTTAGGTGTATTATAGCTTTACCAACTTAATTGATTCTCTATATTGGCCTTGTTCTATTAAAACAAAATTTAAATCAGATATGAAAGCATGTTTTGACTCACTGAGTTTAATCTTTTGCTGACCAATATCATATGTTCTTGCCTCTCTCCAAATAATCTTACCAGAACTGTCAATGATCGTGATCACTACTGCTTGTGATTCGCTTCTTACATAGAAAGATAGCGTAGATTCCTCAAGCATTGGATTAGGGTAAAGCGATGCTTCAAAAGCGTTTGATTCATTGATTTTTAAATCATCATATCGGACTTCACTTTCTGTCAAATTAGATCGATTTGCAGATCCATCTACATCTCCGATCTTGTATGCACTAAAGTCCAAATCAAGATTAACATTCATACTTTCAGTAAGAAATTCGACATCACTCAATTTACTTAACGCACTGCTTTGGCTTTCAAAAACCCATGGAGACTCATAAGCAGGAAACGAAGATATTTGACCAATAATAATTTTTTTGATCAATAATAAATCCGCAGTCGATAGCCTACCGTCACGATTAACATCAGCTGCTAAAAGATTATATACATTTTTGATTTCCTTTAGACCCATTAAATGGTTTTGTAAAGCAATCATATCTGCAGTCGAAATACCAGCATTAAAATCATCTTCTTTACTAAAAGAAATTTCATAATGATTGTCAATGAGTGCATCTTTCATTTCAAAACTACCTTGAGAAATATTTTGACTTGTTTGACCTGGCGCAGAAGCATTATCTTTTATAGATACTGTATAGTTTTGTAATGCTTGTTCGTTCACATCCAAGACTCGACCAGATATAATAAGAGAATTTCCTGTATCAATACCATCACAGGGTCGACTCTCGTTTTGATCTATCCGAATCTTTACGTAACAAGCATCTTGATTACCAGCTTCATCCTTTATCCACACAGACAACGAAAATAAACTTGATCCATTTAAAACAATGTCTTCACAATTGAATCGCTTCCGCAATACATCACTATCCTTTTCAAATGAGAATGACAAGTTTTTATCTGGAGTACAATTATCACGACTTGCTAGATTGAAATCATTGGCCCAAATTTCGGTCTGATCGTTTTCATCAAAGATTGCAGATACTGTTTGTGCAATACAATAAGGAGTCGGTGCTTTGCAGTCAGTAAGTAATATTTTGGATACACAATGACTTATATTTTCACACAAATCCTCTACATACACATTTACTTTATGATCTCCTTTCGGCAAATCTGTGATTAGTCTATTACTTTGATCTTCGAGTTGATAATCTACAACGCCATCACTATCCACATCAATGTCGTATCTAAATAATAGCAATTCTGAAGAGGTGCAATCATCAGATCCATCAAAGATCAGGTCTATCTCACCGATGCAATCTCGATCCTCAATACATACCTCGTGATCTACACACACTAATTGTGGTATGACTTTATCATGAATTTTAATGACTTGAGAATTCCTCCATATACCATCTTCTTTCTCATTAAATTGACACCAATCTATAATCGTCCATTCCCTTAAAATGCTAATGCAAGAACCAAGCGAAGCGTCGAATTCTTTATCAATAAAATTAGTCGCGATGAGCTCGCAGCCATCTAAAGTATCAATCACTGGTTTTCCTAAATACTCTACTGATATATTCGCAGTACACCCTTCTAATTCTACATCTACTGGCCATTCAATATTCTTTTCAGTAAATGGATTTTCATTAAATAAATCAATCGATTGGACACAGACAAAACTTGTATCCTGTCCTATAATCGCATACCAATGTCGTTCAAGTCTTTGATTTTTACATTCATGATGCTCCGTAGAATCGATATGGAAATATTTTAATGCTTTACACAGTTGTTCAGATATCGGTGAACCAGTAATCGTTAAGTCTGTAAGATCTGTCGTGCAAGATAGTTTCAGATCATCTGGACAATCGATATGAGGATAGGCGTTGTCTTCCACAGACACATTGACTTTACAGCTTGATATATTGTGACTGAAATCTGTCACCGTCATAATCACTGTTACTTCTGTCCAAGCTTCTTCACAGCAAAAACTCACCTTGTCACTGTGAATATTAATGCTGTCTAATGCGCAAATAGAATCCTGTTTTGTTAAATGGATTTTATCGATTCCACAATTATCCCAACTGCCATTATCAATGTTAGCCACGGTTAAAAATCCAATACCATTGGACCCTAAGCTCACGACTGTCTCTGCATCACAAATGAGCACTGGTGCTTGTCTATCGATGACTGTCGCATAGAAACTAAGCGTGTCAGAATCATGACAATCAGTGGTCAAATAAACTTCGATATAATTACAGCCTAATTCCAAATCTGGTATGACTAGAATATTATTCTCCGCCATCGTCAAGGATTGTGTAGTCGGCTTTTCTAAGTAAACTTCACACGCTTCCATTTCGGCTTCACTATATATTCTTGCGACATAAGAAGTGAATTTGCTACAATAGTTTGGAGTAGTAATGGGCAATAACATATCTGTTTTACAATCAAAGCCCGATTTAATTTTTACAATTGTATCCTGCTGTATAAGATCAAAATCTTGAGAGATCACATGTATAGTCTGAGTATATCGATCTTGAAAATCAGAGCAATGTTGGAGTGCTACCCATTCACGCAGTAGCTTATATTTTCCAGTACAAGTCTCAATCAGTTGATCACTAAAAACGTAGTCAATAGTCGTACATGGGGAAGGGTGATCTCCATTGTAAGCCATCCCTTCTTCATGCGGTGTTCCTAAAATCTCAGGACTCATATCCTCATCAACTTCGGTATTCATGTCGCTATACATACAGTAGACATATGTCGTATCCGCTGGCCAAAGCACCTCTATGTCTTCTCTATAAATATTAATCTGTTGGGTACAAGAAGTGCTATTATTATATTCATCTCTTGCGGTCCAGTGTCTTTTTATAATATGACTGAATGGATTATCACAAGTTTTTTCTAAGACATCATCTTTATATTGCATGGTGATCAAACTGCAGTCGCTATACGTCCTTGCCTCTATATCTAAACCATCAGTTAGCCAATGGTCGACAATATCTAAAAGTGGAATAATGGCATCTGAAAAGTCAGTCATATGAGCCACACAATCAATTGTCTTTGTCGTACATTCTAAGACAGGACCAAGTTTATCTTCTAGATTAATTTTACCCCAGCAGCTACTTCGTTTACATGTTTCGGTTATCACAAAGTCTAAAGTTTGACCGACATATTCTTTAATCATTAAGGTATCCACTTCATTTCCATCAGCGTCTTTCAGAGACAAGCTGTACTCAAAATTCCGAGTGTAATTTTCAACGACTAATGCAGGCGTAAAATTTAGTTGACAATTGCCTGGCAAGGAATAATTGACAATGTTGTTGCATGCAAGTTGGAGTGGTGCTGCAATATCAATCGTGACTTCACAAATTGCTGTACAGCCATTTTCGTCTGTCAAAGTCACGGTATGAATGCCTGGAGACAGTGCGCTCGCTACTGCTGATGACTCACCATTATCCCAATCATAAGATACAATCACATGAGTGTCATCTCCTGATGCACTTGCTACTCCATTTGGTACTGTCTGACAACTTGCAGGTGATAACTGAATGGCTTCGCAGTCCATATTCGTCTGCAAATCAACATGTATTTCAAAAACAATTTTACAATTATTTTGGTCGGAAATCGTGGCTTCGTGAAGACCATCAGTTAGTGCTTCAGCAGTCAGACCCGTCTCCCCATTATCCCAAGCTACTTGATAAGTCGATGGACCACTAATAGCGAGAGTGGCTTGTCCTGATGGCGAAGAACCGCATAAATGAGCTTGAAATTCTTGCAGCTCCACGATCGTTTCTTCTGGTTCTTCTATTGTAATTATTCTCGCCGTATTACATCCTATAGCATCTTTAACAATCACGAGATGCTCACCACTAGGTAATGAACTGATGGACTTTTGGGTCTCACCAGTTGCCCATTCTACAGTATAGGGAGATGTCCCACCTATGACCTCTATATTTATGGATCCATTACTGTCACCAAAACAATTAAGATGAGTGACCTGTACAATTTCAATAGCTAATTCTTGAGGTTGTTCTAAAAAATAAGATTCTTCAGTGACGCATAAGTTTGCGTCTGTCACTGTGACTTCATATAAACCAGAATTTAAATTATCTGCTCGATCTTGATTGGTTTCATTGCTCCACTTAAAATCAAAAGGCGCTGTACCTCCTGATACTTTAAGTTTTAATATTCCATTTGAAGCACCAAAGCAAGCGATAGGTTCACCGACGTTAATGTCTACATTAAACTGTTCTGGTTCAAATAGGCCAATTGAGCTTTCAATGGTACAGCTTAGTTCATCAGTAATAGTCACCTTATGAATTCCAACACTCAGATTCGAAACAAAAGCAGTCGTTGCACCATTATCCCACAGATAACTATATTTTCCAGATCCATTTTTTATTGTGACTTTAGCTTTTCCATCAGACGCTCCAAAACAGCTGATTGGCTGTTCTTCAGACATCTCCAACTCCATTTTCTTTTTGATTGTAATATCTATGAAATCTTGAATGGTACAGCCTTGATCATTTGTGACTTCGAGGTAATAGGTACCGCTCTGTACATGAGTCGCATTCTCAATGATTAAATGCTCTTCAGATGAATAAAATTCTTTTGGACCGAACCATTCATATGAAGGATTTCTCCCGCCGTTTTGTAGATTGCAAGTCATCCTAATATTGGAGTCATGACAAAATTCTGTATCGTCCGATATAATCTCGACTATTGGTGTGCTAACAATATTTAAAAATTTAGACTTATGACTTGTACAACTATAATTTGTTGTATTTGAATTAAATACATATTGAGAATTAATCTCATATGAACCTTCATCTAATCCATTGGGATTGAAGAAGTATGCAGTAATCGTTTTATCATCCACAAGTAATGTCTCTGATTCGACACCGATACCTGTAATGATTTGGCCAGCAGGAACGGTTGCTATTTCTATTCGATCCCCGCCATTACAGACAACATTAGCTAATGGGAAAAAGTCAAAATTAAAGGCTTGTACTGCAAGTAAATCTATATCAGAATTAGTAACTCCTGCTTCATTAATATACTGGTATTCTATGTGGTAGATCCCCTCCCCTACAGATGTATTAAAGTAATAATCACCAGTTTTCTCATCAAAGAGAATCGCATTATCAGGACATATCTTGCCATTGCCACAATCAGTTAACATGTATTTTCCACCAGTAGGCAAGCCACCTGAAAGTAGAATTTGTTCTTCATGATCGCAAACTTCATCTTGCACTAAATTTAGCTCAACCTCAGTTTTTGGAGAAACTTCAAGTGTCACTTCCGCCACATCAAAACATGAAAAAGAAGATTGAAGTCTTGCAAAAATCGTTTTAGGTTCGCTATAAAAATTCGTATTGAGTGCATTTATACCAAGCTCAGCTTCGACAACACTATTGTAAAAACTCACTTCATGGATAGTACCAATCAGCCCATCATTATCCAAGTCTCCGAATTGTGGATCAAGTGACTTTGTTAAATCAAATTGATACCAACTCTCATTTATTTTATCTGAAGAATAAATTGTAGTAGCTGAACTATGAAACATAATTGGTTCCAGTTCTTTAGAATCTATTGTAAAACTATTTTCACATCCATTTTCAAACTTTACGTTTAGCCGATACTTATTTTCGTTTGGTATTGAAATCACATGTGTATTATTCCAATCTCCTAATCCATCTACGTTCCAATCAAACTGCATTCCATTAGTCTTTTCGAAAGAACCAGCTAGATATGTTATACTCTGGCCGTCACAATCGACTATTATCTTTTGGAATACTGGTTTACGATTTAAATTTTCTTCAACTATGAAATCGGCTATCCTCTCGCAGCCATGGTCATTAGTGATTGTCACCGAATATTGGCCAGCTGTCAAATCAGAAAGGCTACTCGTTGTTTGACCAGTAGACCATTTATAAGATTCTGAATTTATTTCGTTTAAGGAAATAGATCCATTGGTCTCAGAAGAACAGGTGACATGTCTAATCTTGGGATCCAAGCTCTGCTGAGCAAGCACTAAAACCGTATATTCTGAAAGAACTTTTTCACTAGAGTCAAGATACAAAATAGAATATTCTTGATCAGACTCTACAGAACTTTCAGTCTTAAAGCTTGAGGACGAAGGTCCAGTTTGAGAGACTAGTTCGTCATAAATATTAGATTTTCCCTTATTAATGATTATCCGATTTGTCTTTGTTGATTCCAGTGTGTTGTCAAAAATTGAAACTGAAACTGAAAATCGTTTGCCAATCTCAACGCATGTCGGAAATGAATGATGAATGGAAATCGCACTTTTTTGGTGCTGTTGCTGTCCAAATGCCTGCACTACACAAAGAATGCATAGAGTAATTAAAGTGGTCGTTGATGTATATGTCCAACGATTTAACTGCATTTGCTTCTGATAAGTGAATAAATTGAGTATCAAGCTAGGTAAGGCAAATAATATGCCAACATATTACAAATTTTTATAATATGTTTATATCGCCATAGTCTCAAGTGATAAAGGTCTACTTCCCTGTCTTCTGTCTAATCAGACTAAAGTTTTACAAAAAGAGTCATATCTTAGATTAGCCTCAAAAAACACAATGATATGTCTAAAATGATACTCTTTTTTACTTTCATATTGACTACACTTACAACATGTCAATCTACAAAGGGAACAACGCTCAAATCAAATCTCAGTACTGTCGCAGAAACGAAAATTTCTTATCCCGGTTCATTTTATGAAGAAACTCTAGATGGAAGACTCATTCTTTTAATATCTAAAGAGCTGACAGAAGATTTACGATTTAGTCTGGCGGATCATTCAAACACATGCCAAGGATTTGGAATGGACATCACGGATTGGAATCCAGGAAATATGATCACTTTTGATCAACAAGAGTTTGGTTATCCTATTCAATCAATGGATGATTTAGAAGATGGCAAGTATTATATACAAGCCCTATTTCACAAATATGAAAAACTGAATAGATCTGATGGACACACAGTATTACTACCTATGGATAGAGGCGAAGGACAACAGTGGAATCGCTCACCAGGAAATGTGTATTCAGATGTCCAGCCTGCAATAATAGAAAACGGCAAACTGAAAGCGGATATAAAATTCAGTCAAATAATTGCTCCGATTACTGAGCCATCAGATACTAAATATGTAAAACACATCAAGTTGAGATCAGCATTATTGAGTGACTTCTGGGGACAAGATGTTTATCTCGGCGCTCATATTCTTCTACCAGAAGGATTTGATGATCACCCTGATGTTAAGTATCCTCTGGCTATCATGCATGGTCATTTTCCTTCAGATTTCGGAGGATGGAGAACGACTCCTCCTGATGAAAATTTAAAAGCGAATTATTCCGCTAGGTTTAAGCTTAACGGATATAATAAAATAGTCCAACAAGAAGCCTATGAGTTCTATAAGCTGTGGACGGGACCAGATTTTCCGAGAGTCTTGGCAATATTAATTCAACATCCGACACCATATTATGATGATTCCTATGCGGTAAATTCTGAAAATAATGGACCATATGGAGATGCATTAACCTATGAATTGATTCCACATATCGAGAAAACGTTTAGAGGAATCGGAGAAGGGTGGTCGCGTTTTGTCTATGGTGGAAGTACTGGAGGATGGGAGGCTCTCGCTGTCCAAATCAAGTATCCTACTGAATACGGAACATGTTATGCAGCATGTCCTGATCCTATCGACTTCAGAGCGTATTGTCTCGTTAATATATACGAGGATGATAATGCATATTACAAAACAGGTCCTTTTCGTAAAACTCTAGTCGCTGGTCATCGTGATAATTTGGGTAATGTTGATGCGACTTTGAGAGACATGAATTACAGAGAATTGGTTTTAGGATCTAAGGGAAGATCTGGACAACAATGGGACATTTGGGAAGCGGTGTATTCACCAGTTGGAGATGATGGATATCCAAAACGAATTTGGAATCGGCTGACTGGAGATATTGATAAAGAAGTGGCTTCGTATTGGAAAGAAAATTATGATCTCGCCTACATCCTTAAAAGAGATTGGGCAAAACATGGGAAAGATTGGGAAGGAAAAATTCATTTATACTGTGGTGATATGGATAATTATTATTTAAATAATGCGGTCTATTTAGCCGAAGACATTTTGAAAGAAACTAGTAATCCTCATTACAATGGCGAGGTCGATTATGGCGATCGCGCTGAGCACTGTTGGAATGGAGATCACAGTGAACCCAATCACATTTCCAGATTACGTTATCATAGAATGTTCATTCAAAAATGGGCATCAAATATTGAGAACATAGCTCCTGAAGGTGCAGATGTGGAAAGCTGGCGATATTAAATTTATTAAGGTACTACTACCTAATTAATGGAAAGCATATATTTGTTAGATGCAATTCACACGAGATTTTTTTAATTTATTATTAGATTTTGGAGATAATTGGCGTATTAAAGGAGTAGAGCCAAATCATCTTAAGAAAACAGTTTATTTGGATTTAGAGTATTGTGGAACGAAGTACTTTGACCCTGAAACAGAAGAAGAAGTAAAGCTTTATGATCATGCTCCGAAACGAGAATGGCGTCATTTAGATATCTGGGATTACAAGAGTATTATTCGAAGTAGAGTACCAAGAGTAAAGTGTACTGATGGTAAAATAAAGACAATAAGTACTGGTTGGTCTGACAAGAGTGACCGTCACACCTATAGTTTTGAAATCAAGGTAATAGATACCTTGAAAGCCTGTAAGAATCAGACAAAGACTGCAGACTTAATGTCATGTAGTTTTCGCTTAGTTAATAGGATAATCCATCGCTGTACAGAGCGTGGAATGTCTAGGCGTGAAATGGATAGAATGCCATTTCGACATATAAGTATAGATGAAAAATCTTTTAAGAAAGGGCACAAGTATGTGACTGTAGTGTCTCATCCTCTCAGTGGATGTGTTATTGATGTGGGAGAAAATAGAGATCAAAAATCAGTGAATGCACTATTAGATACAACCTTTACATCTTCGCAATTAGAGGACATATCCACTGTCAGCATGGATATGTGGAAGTCTTATATAAATGCTGCTAAAAATAAGATGGCGAATGCTGAAATAGTGCATGATCGATTTCATCTTATAAAATATCTAAATGAAGCGATTGATAAAGTAAGAAAGAGAGAAGTTAAAGACAATGAAGTGCTTGTAAATAGTAGGTATGCACTACTGAAAAATGAAGAGAATAGAACTGAAAAGCAACAAGAAAGATTTGATCAAGTAATCATTTCAAATCTAGAAGTAGCTAAAACTTATCATGCAAAAGAGTCCTTTAAAACGCTATTCGATATTCATAATAACGATACGGATGCAAAAGAAGACCTAACAAATTGGGCTGAAACATTTTTCATGTACAGAATCAAGGAACTTAATAAAGTAATACTGAGAATGCTATCACATAGCAAAGGAGTTATCAATGCGCTCATTAGCAAATTCACTAATGCTATGGCTGAAAGATTAAATGGGAAAATTCAAGAAATCAAATTGACTGGTAGAGGATACAGAACATTTAAAAATTTTAGGAGTGCTATCTTGTTTTTTCATGGAGGTCTAAATGTTTATCCATTAAAATGGTAGTAGAACCTACATATTTAATTATTGCTTTTTGTCCTATTAATTCTGCGGACTTCACAGAACCGCCTGCTCGAAGTCGCGAAGCTTCCAATTCTAATATTTCTAAATTAGATTTCTCTTTCCCTTTATTTGCTTTTGATTTATTGGCTTCAACAGATTGAGTCTTTTTAATTGTTTCCTTGGTTTTAGGAATTTCCTGCTTTTCAGATTTGCATCCTATAAAGGCTAAAAGTGCTACAATTGTGAATATTTTAAATAGGTTATTCATTTTGTTTTGTTTTTTCGTTCTAAATTATCGCTAACGTATAATGATATGCGGAGGACGACCGAAGGAAGTCTTACGTCATATCTAGTGTTCTCTGCTGGCTTTCCTATTCACCGTCGATTTTATTTATTCACTATCCATTTTCTTTGAGGGTGGCTTGTAGCTCTCTGACACCGCAGGAACGAGGATGGCAGTGTGCTACAAATTGCATGGCTCATTTAAAATTCACTAAGCTCAAATAATTTCGTTTTAAATTCTTCAATTCTTTGGAAAACTGTCATTCCATTATCTTCAATTTTAGATATTGGCGACCTAACTTCTAGTCTTTCTAACCTAGATTTTATAGCCATACGACCATAAAAGAATCTCCATCTTTGTATATTTATTTGAGTTGCAAACCATAACAATTCATTGAAGCTCATTTTGCACTTAGGAATTAAAACTCGAACAGAACTCCCTCCATTTCCTCTCGCCATAAATCTCCAAGGTTGAATATATGCTTGCCCAAAAGCTGTCGTTGATATCGCCCCATCTTGAAATACTTGGGCATCATCATCTGCAACAAGTCTTATGATACTGTTCCTTGTGTCACCACTTGATATGTAAGGGCAATTACCTTCAGAGTAGTTCTTTTCACCAGAAGATTTTCCGTTTGCAACTCTGAAGTAATCAGTTATTACACCGTATGTATTGTATTCTATATCGTCTAATCCATCTTCGATTTGTGGAAATTCCTCCAAAACCTCTTCAGCCA
>ENA-ORXT01000084-ORXT01000084.1-marine-metagenome-genome-assembly--contig:-NODE-84-length-142415-cov-7.950414_pt1 | contig 142415 bp, 109 predicted proteins | sample MGYA00237868_ERZ511482 | MGnify/ENA metagenome assembly ERZ511482 | reverse complement strand
TAAAAATAATTCTCTTAGGTTTCAGACTCAATAAGTAATCAATCGACTCCGCAATTCTATCAGCCCCAACATAAACAGTTATGGTATGTATGTCCTCAAACATCTTTCCTTCCTTTGTAATCTCCACATCCTCAACCTGTCCTTCTCTCAGCCCTACAGCAATAGTTTCAAGCCCATGCTTCCGCAGACTTTTGATCGCCTTATTAGAATACCGTTCAGGTTTTGTAGAGGCCCCCATGACCAAGGTCTTTTTTGATAATGTCTTTTCTGACTTTTCCATTTATTATTAACGATGAAGTTCTTAATAAGTTTTGGAGCTTTTCTGTTCGTAAACCCAAGAGCCCACCTACCGGCCGGCAGGGTCAGGAGATCTTTGGGTGTAACCATCCCCACAGATGGTCTCTCGACCTCTCTGCTACATGAATAGAAAAACCCAAGTAAGTCAATTAGAAAATCATACATCATAAATCAACATTTCTACAGTCTTTTCCCTACCTTAGAATCACATAAAAACCAAACCATAATGAGATTATTTTTCCTCCTATTTTCCATACTAGTCACTTTTTCTTCATGTAATGAAACTGCAGAAAAAGCTACAGAAACCACAGATACTGTCAAGGAAGCAATTAAACTTCCTTTAGTTTTCTCAGATTACGATTGGAGCACAGCCCCAAAATCTCCATTGGATTCTATGTTGAACAAATACACGCCATTTACCCTTGAGGCAGATCTAAGTCACCTTTCGGCAAATCAAAAAAAGATTGTTTCCAAATTGATGGATGCGGGAGAAATCATTGAGGATATGTTTTGGTATCAAGCAATTGGAGAGAAGGAAGAATTTTTAAGCAAAATTGACGATCCAAAGTTGAAAGCTTTTGCAAGAATAAATTATGGTCCTTACGATAGATTGGATGGAAATAAGCCATTCATTCCTGGTTATGATAAAAAGCCAGATGGGGCCAATTATTACCCTGCAGATATGACCAAAGAAGAATATGAATCTTCTGATATAGAAAATAAGAAAAACCTCTATTCATTTGTCAGAAGAGATGACAATGGCAAACTCTACGAACTACCTTACCACCAACATTTTAAGGAGGAGTCAAAAAAGATTTCTGACATACTAATGGAATGCTCAAAGCTTGCAGATAATCCAGAATTCAGCAACTACCTCAAACATAGATCAGAAGCCATGTTGAATGACTACTATAGAGTGAGTGATTTGGCTTGGTTGGAAATGAAGGACAATATGATCGATGTTGTGATTGGTCCCATAGAGTCTTACGAAGATCAATTGTATGGAACCAAGGCTGCATACGAGTGCTATGTCTTAATCAAAGACATGGAGTGGAGTAAGCGCTTGGAAAGATATGCTGCCTTCTTACCAGAATTGCAAGAGGGCTTGCCGGTGCCTGCAAAATACAAAACAGAAAAGCCAGGAAGTGATACGGATCTAAATGCCTATGATGTCATATTCTATTCAGGGGATTGTAATGCAGGAAGCAAAACGATTGCCATCAACTTACCGAACGATGAAATTGTACAACTAAAAAAAGGTACGAGAAGATTGCAACTGAAAAATGCAATGAAAGCAAAGTATGAAAAAATTCTTGTTCCTATTTCAAAAGAAGTCATCGATCCCGATCAGCGAAAGCACATCACGTTTGATGCGTTTTTCTCCAATACAATGTTTCATGAGGTGTCTCATGGTTTAGGAATTAAAAATACCATCAATGGGAAAGGCCTTGTACGAGAAGCGCTAAAAGAACATGCAAGTGCACTAGAGGAAGGGAAAGCAGATTTGCTTGGACTTTATATGATCCGACAATTACATGAACAAGGCGAATTGAAAGATGATCTGAAGGATTACTATGTAACATTTATGGCAGGGATTTTCAGGTCGGTTCGTTTTGGAGCATCATCTGCTCATGGAAAAGCCAATATGATTCGATTCAACTATTTTGATGAGATGGGAGCATTTACTCGAGATGAGAAAACTGGCTTCTATAAGCTCAATTTTGATAATTTCGAGAAGGCTATGGACAGTTTGGGGGAGAAAATCTTGAGGCTCCAAGGTGATGGTGATTATGATGGGGTAGCGGCGTTGGTCAAAGATAAAGGTCTGATTAAAAAGCAGTTACAAGCAGATCTCGATATGTTGGCCAAAAAAGGAATCCCCGTGGATGTCGTTTTCAAGCAAGGCAAGGATATTTTGGGGCTATAAAAAGCCAAGAAAGTGGAACGATTAAGGAATAATATCGTTCTTTTATGGAGGAATCAGAATAAGAGTTTTTAGGATCTAAAAAATACCTATGTACAAATTCTTTTACAAATTTATCAGCCTTTTAGCAATAATCATTTTTGGACTTACGTCAAATGGCTTGTCTGCACAATACGACGTCAATACCAACAAATGGTTTACCAACTTGCAAGATGCATTGGGGGAGGCTGACAGAGTTTATAAATTAGACCTTTCTGGACAAGGCTTAACAGAAATCCCATCAGAGATAAGTTCCTTTACAAATTTGGTAGAGCTAAGAATAGGGGATAATCTTATAAATAGTATTGGAACTGAGTTGTCAGAGAATTCTAGATTAGAATATCTTGACCTAAGTGGTAATCTCATCAAAAGCATAGATTTTAATAATCTATCAGAAAATGCACTCAATCTTAAGTATTTGGTGTTACGTGAAAATTCTCTTACAGAAATTGATGCTTCAATCAACAAGTTAAAATTTCTTAGTCATTTGGATTTGGGGGGCAACTTCATTAAAAATCTAGATGATGAAATCTTGCTTCGTTTCCTTAAGGTTTTAATCCTAGACAACAATAATCTAGCGGATGTGCCACCCATGGCTATCAATGCACCTAAGCTTACAACATTAAATCTAAATGCCAACAACATAGAAATTTTTGATGTACGCGTTTTTCCCAGTTTGACAGCTTTGGATCTAGGCGACAATCCTCTAAAGAAATATAATATCACCATATCCAAACTAGAAAAACTAATTTTAGATTGGGTAGACTTTAACGAGTTAGAATTGTATCCCATACCTCTTACAATGGAAATCCTTTCACTAGAACATTGCAACTTGACAGCAGTCCCAGCTTTTATCTATGATTTGTATCAACTAGAAGAACTCTCTATCATGCACAATGAAATAGTAAGTCTTGATCCACAACTTAGTGAATGTAAAAAATTGAAATTGCTTTGGGTCAAAGGAAACAAATTGGATGAAGAGATTGATGTTTCAAAATTCAGTTTTGATATAAAATAGTACAATTTCGAAATCATTTTTGCATTATGAAATCTATTTCATTAATCCTTACTATTTCTATTTTCTTGGGAATTATTCCTCAAGTTTTAAATAGTCAGTCGTTTACACCTACTATTGAAAATGGTTTATCTCAAGATATTCTGGAGTTTTCTGTGGCCAAAGAATGGATAAAAGAAGAAGTCTGGGTGGAAGCTCCGTTTGACTCAGATTTTGATGGAAATTTAGATAGGTTGCATGTCTATATTACAAGACCATTACAAACCAATACAGAACTAATTAAGCTTCCTATCATTTATCAATCTAGTCCCTACTATGGGCTGTCGCTTTGGAGATTATTCAGTCTTAGATCGTCAGATAAGTTTATGTGGGATGTTAAACATGAACTTGGTGAAGTTCCTAAGGCAAATAATAAATCTGTCTCAAAAACAAGGACAAAAAGGCCAATCATGGCTTTTATTGAGGATAGAAATTGGGTGCCAAAAGGATTTATCACCGTCTATTCATCATCTCCTGGGACAGGGCTATCAGATGGTGCACCAACAGGAGGTGGAACCAATGAAGCCCAGGCTCCTAAAGCTGTTATAGATTGGTTGTGTGGAAGAACAAAAGCATACTCTAGTAGAAATGGAACCCAAGAAGTGAAAGCCTTTTGGTCAACAGGTAAAGTTGCTATGATGGGAACCTCGTATGACGGTACCTTGGCACTAGCTGCCGCTACAACAGGGGTGGAGGGATTAGAGGCAATAGTGCCAATTGCAGCAGTGAGCTCATTTTATAATTATTACAGATCGAATGGTTTGGTTAGATCACCTGAAGGTTACTTGGGTGAAGATGTCAATTCTTTATACAACTTAATTCATACTGGTAGAAAATCCACGCGAAAATCCAATAATACCAAAATTAGGGATGACATAATTCTCAAAGGTATCGATAGAAAAACTGGGGATTACAATGAGTTTTGGGATGAAAGAAATTATATAAAAAAATTAGATAGCATCAAAGCTGCTGTTTTTATATCCCATGGATTCAATGACTGGAACGTAATGCCTGAGCAAAGTTATATGTTGTATAAAGCATTGAAAGAAAAAAATATTCCAGTGCAACTCTACTATCACCAAGATGGTCATGGAGGCACAACACCGCAACATATGCTTAATAGGTGGTTTACAAAATACTTATTTGATATTGATTCAGGAGAGAGTGATGCTAAAGTGACTATTGTTTCCAATATATCAGGAGCCTCTCCCTCAAAACATATTTATGAAACTTTTCCAAATCCAGCATCAGAAGAAGTTTGCTTATATCTTGTAAAAGGAAATTCCTTTACCGGTACTTTAAATCTAAACCAATCTGAAGAGTCGGCGATAGAAACTTTTGTCGATGATCGCGAACTAACTGGAAAGACCTTAGCTACTGTTACAAGCAACAATAGACTTTTGTACCTAACATCCAAATTAACAGAAGATGTTCATTTATCTGGACTTGCAAGTGTAAGTATAGAAATGTCTTGTAATAAACCTGCAGCAAATCTTTCCGTATGGCTTATATCATTGCCTTGGAATGAGGAGAAAAATGTTAGTATTTCAGAAAATATAGTTACACGATCTTGGGCTGATCCTCAAAACCACAATTCAGAAAAGAACATACCATTAGCACTTGGCGAGTATGTTAATGTAACCTTTGATTTAAATCCCGATGATCAAATTATTAAAAAAGGCCAACAAATTGGTCTTTTGATTTTTTCTAGTGATCCAGAATTCACCATTTTGCCAAAGCCTGGAACAGAGATAAGTGTCAAGCTAGATAAGACAACTCTGTGTCTTCCCATTGTAAATGGAAAACAAGCCTTGGAAAATGCTTTCAAATAAGTTGTATCTACTAATAATATACTGTTTAATCTGTATCATCGACATGTCTATAATGGTGTAGCTTAGAGAATTTAGCTGGTATCACAATAGTTCCTGTAGTGTCAATGTAGCCAACTCTTTTATTGCTCGTTACAATGGCTCGAACTTAATGGAAATCTTGACCGGTTTCTAGGATAAATGGAATTGCCATTTCTCCATTTGGTCTAATGTATCCTACCTTGTCCCCATTGTAAACCGCAGCAAGGCCTTCACTAAAATTTCCAACATTTTTATATTGTAAGGCGATTGCTGGATCACCATTTTGATTTATAAAACCCCACTTATCATCTTTCATGACAGGACATAACCCATCAACGAATTTACGAGCTTTATCAAATTGATAAGCTATTTTCAAATTCCCCAGCGTATCAATAAATCCGAATTTATTATTTTGGACGACATAGGCCATGCCTTCTTAAAAGTCATCGGCTTTTTCAAAAATAGCCTCAACTTGAAATTTTCCTTTCTTATTTAAAAATCCATATTTGTCACTCTTTTTAGTTTTTCTAACCCTACTTTAAAATTCACTAGCATTAAATTTTTATTAACCTGAAATTGCCAGCCCTCTTCCTTATTTAAATAGCCATTCAGTTGTCTTTGTTTTGCTGCCGCCAATCCTTCAGAATATCTTGATACCTTATCCAATCCTTCTTTTAGGAATGTCCCTTCTTTGGTCATGACTGCGCCATTTCCATTATAATTTGCGACTGCCAGACCTATATAAAATTGCATCGAATCATCAGAGCCATACTTTTTAGCTTCTCCTTTTTGATATATAAAGTAATACCAACCTCCAAGGTTTACATCACCCAAACCCATGCCTTTTCTACTAACGAAAACTATCCTTTCTGAAAAATTATAAGCCATATTCCAATATGCAGGACTAATTTGATTACCGTCGATGAGAATGTGAATTCATTAGTCATCTTCTCTCAATGCAGCTGCACAAATATCGGGATGTCCCTCAAATGGTTTGTCCGCTTTCGCTTATTTGTCCTCTGTATCTTTTTGGATTGCATCAGCACTTATATCCTCAACAACTTCTTTTGATTCTTTCCCTGATTTTTTTTGCTTGACTTGAAGGTTTGTGATCTTTTGCTTTTGCAATTACTTCCTTAGTCTTTGCCGAAGTTGTTCTACTATTAGAATTAGTACAATTCCAAGAAAGTTAAATAGAAATGAAAAATTAAAATGATAGAAGTCTCGTGTTCATAGCAATTAGTAATTTGCCTACCTAAGATATAAATTTTGAATGGTTGGTTTAATGAATTTTAAATTAATCACTTATCATCATATGTAATGGCCATAGTTCAACTTAAAAAAAATAGCGTTCTTTTTTTTGTCATAAATCTTACATCAATTATAAAGGATTTACTTAATGGAGTTATACCATTGTTTTAAATGTTCATCACAATCTTCTGGCAAGCCTTCCTCGAGTAATTTGTTTTGAGCCTTGACGATGGACTTGGCAATCATTTCATGCTCCATAGCTTCATTTTCGTCATGTCCCATCTTTTTCATAACAGCTTTTATCCTGTCCGAATCGAAAATCTCAAAGAAAGGGTCATCCAAAGAATTAATAAAAATTGCCTCCTTATGATTCAACATCTTAATAAAATCTAATTCTTTCTTTTTGGAAAAATGATGTTCAAGAAATATTATTTTATTTTCACTTATACGGGAAGGAATCACCTTGTCTATGATCTTAACATCCTCATCTAAAAGTTTCTGATAATATTGATAATTAATTTCTGACCACACTAGAAAGGTAGGGGAGTTTCCACTCCTAGCCATTAGGCTAACAGCTCTGTCCTTAGCACCTTGGTTCATATAAACCTTATCAATCACCTGAGGTCCCTTCGGTTTACCTTTAAATATATTAAAGAATGACATATGCTAGTTTTTACTTATAAATAGTTATTAGGATAAATTTAATGATTAATATCTAAGGATAAAGCCAGATAGAAATCCAACATCTTTTGCAAGAACTTCATATTGTCAAAATCCATTTAACATCAAGTAAGCACTGTAGGAAACCATTTAATCCATAAGCCTAGAAGTCTGCCTGCTAGATAGGTCCAATATTGCGTCGTCTAAAGTCCTACTGCTAGCTGTCAAGATTGTTAACAAACTCTTAATTACGAATATTTTCGTATAAACATTTGTTATTACGAACTCTTTCGTATATCATTGTAATGTTAATAGAAATAATGACACTCAACAAATGAGTAATATGAATAAAACGCAAGTACCACAACCAACAGATTCCGAACTAGAAATTCTGCAATTGCTTTGGCAAAATGGAGAATGTACTGTACGGAAAATTAACGATTTTTTGAATGAGAAACGCGAAGTAGGGTATACTACTACTTTGAAGTTGATGCAAATTATGTTAGAGAAAACGCTTGTAAGCAGAAACGCCAATCAGCGTACTCATATTTATTCAGCAGCAGTGACAGAAGGCGCTACACAGAAAAAATTGCTAGAGAAATTTTTGGATGCAACTTTTAGAGGATCATCTATGAAACTTGTAATGCAAGCGCTAGGCAACCATGAAACAACACAGGACGAACTTGAAGAGATTAAGGATTTGATTAAGAAAATCGAAAACAAGGAAAAATGAAACCATTATCTCAATTCATCTCAGAAGAAACAATCCATACAATAGCTTGGACTGTAATGCACAGTTTTTGGCAAGGATTATTGATAGCATTGGTTTTTGCCCTTGTTTATTATAATCTAAAAAATAAGACAGCAAGATTTAAGTATCATTTGGCCTTTGCTTCACTGCTTGCTATTGTTTTAAGTGCTGCTTGCACATTTACAATGTTGTATGATGGTGCAGCAACCGTAAGCTATCAAGATTATACAGTCCCAACAACAGTTTTGAGCAGTGCAGATACCTATCAACTGGCATTATCATCCAACGCTCCAAACTGGTTCGATGCAAGCATTGGATTTTTGGATAATAATTCCACTTTGATTGTTGGAATTTGGATGATGGGACTCTTTTTTTTCTTAGTAAAAATGTTATTTGGTTTGTACTTCGTGAACCAGATTAGATTCAGTGCATATTCATTAGAAAACAAAAGCTGGCAAAATAGAATCGATAAACACTTAATCAATTTGGGTAGCTCAAGATCTGTAGAGATTGCACAATCGGCTTTGATTAAAATGCCGATGATGATTGGGTTTTTAAAACCTATGATTTTATTTCCAGTTGGAGTCATCAATGGAATGGAAATTAAAGAAGTAGAAGCCATCATCGCACACGAGCTCAGTCACGTACTGCGCAATGATTATATCATGAACATTATTCAATCTTGTATTGAAGTTCTATTCTATTTTAATCCAGCAGTCTGGTGGTTATCTTCAGTCGTAAGATTGGAACGAGAAAATTCTTGTGATGACATGGCCATCCAATTGACAAACTCAAATGTTCAATATGCTAAAGCACTTCTAAAACTCGGCTATCAACAAAATAGCTCGAATTCTTTGGTAATGAGCTTTGGTGGAAAAAAGAAAAAATTACTCTTAAGAGTACAGCGTGTATTAAATAATTCACAATATAAACCACGTGTAATGGAAAAAATCATCACTAGTATACTACTCCTCGTTCTAATTGTTGGAATATCGATGGGTGCAAATACCAATGATAGTCCTGCACACACAACAGTTGAAACTTTAGAATTTCCAAATTCTATCTTTGTGCAAGGGGAAAACTCTAATGAGTTAAAAGAGTATATCTCAATTGATACCTTGCCAAACAAAGGCAAAGCTTCTTGTCAAATCATGTATTATAACGATGATAAGCGAGTAGACATCTGGAAAGAAAATGATAGAGTTATCAAACTTTGGATCGATGGAAAACGAATCGAAGAAAAGGATTTTTCTAAGTATCAAGGTTACATCGATGAGGTACCAGAAATGCCTTTGCCACCAGTTCCACCATCTTCTGTAACTGATATTGAATTAAAAATTGATGCTTTCAATATTTCTCCAAATTCAGTAGAGGTACATATTGACTCAAAGAAACTAGTAGAGGGTCGAGATTATGAAATTGATTATCAATTAGGTCGCATGAAAATAATCAATGACGATGTACTCAAGCATGGAGGTGCGTTGAAAATAAGCTTTGATGACAATCAAGGAAATAAAGAAAGGAGGCAACAAATATTGGGTCATGCTAAAAACCACAATATAATCATAACGCCTCCTGTACCACCAGAACCACTATCACCACCTGGGCCGCCAGCTCCTCTATCGCCTCCTACACCAAAAGGAAAAGGAAACCTGGATGATTTAGGATCAATGATGGAGCTAATGAGATCAAGCAATGGCGAAATAACTCAAGAGTCTATTGAAAAACATCAAGCAGAACGTGAAAGAATTATGAAGGAACTAAAATCACTTTCTGAAATTACTTTTATAGACTCCCTCCACCCAACTCTAAAGATGGTTGAAACAGAAGATGGTATTTCAATTCTAGAGTTTGATAATTTCGATGCAGTTGGCTTTGAAAATAACAATCTTGTACTTAAAAATAACACAGCAAGGTTTGAAGAACTATCAGAAATGTTACAACAACAAACACAAGAATTGAATAACCAGATGGCAGGAATTGATTTTGAAATTATGACAGAGTTGGAAAATGAATTGATACATATTGACGGAATGCGTTTGAATCTAGATGATTTGACACAAATCAAACTTAGTGAAATGGATGGCTTGACGGTTATTGTAAAAAATGGCTTAGTACAAGACAATCACAATGGAAGCGAAGATTTAGTTAAGGTGTTGGAATCTAGTTTAGTAAGTGATGGTCTCATTACAACGACCAATGAATATAGTATAAAGCTTACCGAAGATTATTTCAAATTAAATGGAAAGAAGTTGGATGATAGCCAACACCAAAAATACCTGAATTTAATCAAGGCAGAAAGTGGCGCCAAAGAAAACCAAACTATAAAATTTGTGCGATCAGTTAAGTCAAATAAAGTTCAAAACTCTTTTTCAATCTTTGATGAGTCATAACTAGAAGAAAATTACAAGATAAACAATTAGACGAGGACGAGAGGTCTGCTCCAGGAGTAGGCCTCTCTCTGTTATAATATGTCTCATTGCGCTTCTACAGACCTGCCAGTCCAGCTGGCTTGCTATAGTCTTTTGGTTCTTTATTAGTACCAACAATGCAGAATCTTAAATATTACAGTTATTTCAAAGCAGTCTGAAAGGACGACATAAACTGGTCGGTCTTTCAAGCGCGGTACTAGGGCGACCTCCATTAAGGTAGGTAGTCGCAACCAAGCCCAAACCTCCTAAAATACTAATCACCAAATCTTGGCTACCGGCTCCCGGTATGCGACTCGCAGTTCCATTTCTTAAAACCTCCATCTAATCCCACCAGAAACAAACAATGAATTAATTTTCTGCTCAAGTTCATTGTTATTAGTCATGGAGCCAAAATTTGTTTGTCCATGAATAGCATTTGTTAAATAGAAATTCTTGCCAATTTAGTATTTAAAGTTCAGTTTAGTATTTAAGCCGAGGCTGTGATGCTAATCGATGAATTACAACCAAACATTGATAAAGAAAAGCTCCCATCATTTTTAATTCTACTAGGCGTAATTCCGCCATCTTGATTTTCAACTAAGAGATAACCGTCACTCAGTTGGTCAAAATTTACAATCAAGAACCTTTCCAGTTATCCTAATCAATGCTGACTGTTCGATAATTATATTGCCAGCATCGTAAAGTTGCGAGAGTGCAGGAATATTCCTTTTAAAGATAGGATCATCACAACCAGAATTGAATGCATTAGGATATACCGAAAGCGTAAGATCTATTCCTTTAGGTACTTTCATCGAAAAGAAGCCATCCTCAAGTGTTCTTGTAGAACCACTAATAGTTGTGTTGCTTATAGTTACTTAGAAGTAAAGATCTTGTAAAATATTATTAAGGGGATTTGGGTCAATTAATTCTTCTAAAGTGTAGCCAAATATAAAAGTAGGATCATGCATCACGTAGGCACACCAAAAAGAGAAATGTGTTACTTCTGCCTTGTATACATTATTTGATAAAAATGCTTCAGTTTGCTCAGTCCAATAACCAGTCTCTTCATCAAGATGAGACAAGGCAATTGTTTCTGGTGCATTCGGAAGTAATTCTTCGTTTATTGGAAATTCAATGGTGGCAGCTTTAGTTAATTGTAAATCATTTCCAAGCAGATCTTTCATCTCTACACCTACCATGGAAAAAGCTTGCATTATGCCTTGCTTGTTTTCTAGATCAATTACCTCAAAATCTGAAGGCAATACTTCGCCATGATTATCAACGTGTGGATCAAAAAAATGTGCATAAAAAGAAACCTCACCGATGTATGGATTACCATCTTCTGTTTCAAAAGCATTTGTTGGGAATTTTATTTACTCCATCTTCAAAAGTGATTTCATCACCATTGAAAGCACTAAAATTTATTGCCTCACTCAATGAGGTCATCCGCACACCCAATTTATAGTCAATGTTCTCATCTACTTGAACTGTCTCAAACATCTTAAAATAGTCCTGATGTTGAATGCTCACTTTTACTCTAGGTCCATAGGCTTGAATAGCTTCAAAATGGTAAATTCCATTTTCGTTGGTGATTGTACTATGATTATCTACACTGACCAAAGCTCCTTCTATAGGAATCTTGTTTTCGTCAACCACTGTGCCATATAGGTTTATATCAACCAATTCACCTTCCTCGATAATTTCAGTGTTGATCATGTCTACTTCTTCCTTTTGGCATGCCGAAAAAAGGCAGGCAGACTTAAATAAATCCATTATTCTTAGGATTACTTTAAAAGTTCGTTTTTAATGAGTTTTGTGAACCAAGGAGTCATAGCTTGTCTGCGAATCTATCAACGCAATAAATCATTTTCTAACCATCAATATCTCCTGTTCCATTCGACGAAGCTTGAAAAGCATAGTTGTAAGGAGGGCATAAACTAGCCAAGGGTTTCACCTCTAGTTTGCTAATAATCTCTTAAAACCCCCTCAATTCAGTTAATAAATCCCTAAAGAAGCCGCGTATAGTAACTAATAAGCTCTCAAACGTGACTTAATAAAAAGACACATTAATTCATTTAAAATCATCAGCTATGAAACGATTACTTTACACTTTAAGCGCGATCATCTTTCTCAGTAGCTGTCAGTCAATCAACAGGGCAGTAGAGCGTGGTGATTATGAGTTAGCAATTGCAATTGCTAAAAGAAAAATTGAAGGTGATAAGAAAAAATCTACCAAGAACATCAAATTGTTAGAAGTTGCTTATCACAAAGCATTGAGAAGAGATCTGGATAGGGTAAAATTTTTGACAGATGAAAATCGTCCAGAAAACTATGATAGAATATTTGAAATATATTCTGATATAAAACATAGACAAGATGCACTTCTTCCATTGCTTCCATTGGTTGGAAAGGATGGATATGCCGCAACATTCAAATTTATAAAAGTGGAAGGCCTATTGAAGGAAACTTCGAAGCAGGCAGCAGCCTATCACTATAAAAATGCAGGTGACTTTTTAGCGAAAGCAAAAAAAGGAGATAAGTGGGCAGCAAGAAATGCATACGATGAGTTGGGTCTTGTACACAGACATTACAGACATTACAACGATATTGAAGAGTTGAAAGAGCAGGCATTATTCTTAGGAACAAACAGAGTTTTATTGAGAACAGAAAATAGATCATTGGTGGCAATGCCAATAGGATTTGAAGAAGCTCTTCTTTCTATGGATATAAAAGGTCTTAATGATAGATGGACCGAATTTTATACCATCAAACCCGGATACGCTGAAATAGATATGGTTGCCGAGATGGAAATAACCGCATTTGACGTAAGTCCAGAAAGGGAACACGTAAGAGAATTTACTGAGCATAAAGAAATTGAAGATGGATGGGAGTATTTCTATGACGATAATGGAAATGTTGCAAAAGATACACTTGGCAACGATATTAAAAAGCCAAGAATGGTAACAATCCATGCAGATATCCTTGAAATCAGCAGAACTAAAAATGCGAGAGTAGCTGGAGTTATAAAGTTTTACGATGCTCGTACGACAGAATTGTTAAACAGCAGGGCAATTGATGTAAGCTCATCATATAAAGATTATGCATGTACTTTTAGAGGAGATAGACGAGCTTTGACTACAGTAACAAGAAAAAGATTGGACAATATTCCTGCACCATTCCCGACAGATCAGAACATGGCTCTTAGAGCTGCAGACAAGTTGAAGGGGGTTGTAGTATCGGAAATAAAGAGATTTATAATCTAAATGCCAAATAGGCGACAGTTGGAAAGTTGAGACGCACTTTAGAAGGTGCGTCTTTTTTTGTGAATTACATATTAAATATTATCTTTATGTGTAATATACCTAAACCCAATAAGTTAAAGAGTTATGATGGCTGCGATATTATCGTACCTTTGTAATCACATGTCCCAAAACGGTAGTTGATTAACATTGTTAATTGGTCTTTTCATGACCATCTTAACTATCGCTAATTCCTATTTTTTAATGAATAATACCGAGATACTACAAGTATGAGTCTCAGAACACAACACCCTCTATGTACATTAGTAATACTAATGTGTGCCAATTTCCTATTTGCAGGTAACCCATCATATGTCCTTTGGGATATGGAAAACTGTGAATCAAATTTAAATTTTGGCACCAATGAAAACTATGATGAATTTGTACCCTTTATCTTCAATTCAGAAGGTTGTACACAATTATCAATGACCAATCCGACCTTGTATCGACAAGATCCTACAGATAATACACATTCATGTGCTCCTGGAATAAATGGAGGAACAGCTATGTGTATTAATTCATATGCAGGTTGTTTTTACAAGCCTGGTCAGCTAGAAGCTTTAAGATTTGACGTTCAAGTGATTCCAAATCCAGCAATTGGAGAAGGGACACTTTCTGCTTTGTCATTTCATGAGCTTGCACCTGAGCAATTTATCTATATAGATGGAGTCTCTGGTCCTAATAACTATCCAACAAGATATTCTTTGACTGTCTATAGAGATGGAATCGAAGTATTTCTTCAGGAAGATATTCAGACTACTCAAGAATGGTCTTTTGAAGAATTTGATTTTTCAAATAACCCTGATTTTACCGTTACTAGTGCATCGACATTTAGTTTTGAGCTACTTCCTTATTGCTTTATAGGCAATGGATACGGTGTAAAAGCGTGGGACGTAGATGATATAAAAGTAGTCTCACAATGTGGAGATGGTATTACAATCGCAGGTGAGCTTACTACCTATGGTGGTGCACAATCAATTGATCTTTGTCTTAATGGAGCAGGCGGAACAGCAGTTTCTTTTTTAAGTACTGGGACAATAGCTCCTTTGACTACATATATTATTACAGACCCATCTGGTAACATTTTTTCTTTGCCTGGAGCTGGTCCGACATTTGATTTTGCTGGAGCAGGTCCTGGTGTTTGTTATGTATATTTAGTTGCACATGAAGGATCATTAGTTGGTGCCGATATTGGAGCAAATATTGCCAATCTACAAGGTTGTCTTGATGTTTCTAATCCAGTAATCGTTACAAGAAATATGGCTCAGTCTGGTACCATATCTATAGATGGACAAACAGACTTTCAGTTTTGTGGAGACCCGAACGAGTTTACGGCAAACCCAACTGTTACAGGAAATCAAGGAGCATTTAACTATTGGATTCTTACAGATGGTTCTAATAATGTAATCAGCATCAATGCTGGTCCACCATATAGTTTTGCCGGTCTTAATGGAACACAAATAATTTATCATCTAAGTACTTCAGATAATACTATTGTTCCAGCTGTTGGAACTAATTTGTTTTCTATGAACGGATGTTTCGGTTTGTCAAATCCAATAACTATAAGTGTTTTCAGTACTTCTCCAAGTTCAATTTCAGTTAATGGAGCGACCAATCTTGAAGTTTGTGGAGAACAAACAGGAGCCTTGCCTGTAACTGTAACAGGAGGAGAAGGTGGAGTAGTGTATCTGATTACAGACCCTCAAGGAATCATTCTAGAATCTCAACCAACAAATACTTTAGATCTTAGCGATATAACGGTTCCTAATTGTACCATCTATGTTATCCGTACAGCGGGTAATCTCGGAAATTTTGCAATTGGTCAATCGGTTTTTGATATAGTGGGATGTTACTCACTATCAAATCCAATTAATGTTACAAAAGAAAATGTACAAGCTTCTTCGATCACAACAAATGGAGCAACTTCTGTTGAGCTATGCCTTTCAGGTAATGGTCCATTAATGGTTGATGTTGAGTCAATTGGAGGTGTTGGAGCAAATTCTACTTATATAATTACAGACGAACAAGGAAATATCCTTGATGTGCAAACAGGAAATCCTCCTTTCGATTTCTCAAATGCAGGAACAGGCGTTTGTTTATTATACCAATACTATCACGATGACGTGTTAGAAGGTGCAGTAGTAGGAGGTAGTATCCAGACGATTTCAGGATGCTTTGGAAGATCTAACGGTATTACAGTAAGAAGAACAATAGTGACAGAAGGTACAATAGCTGCACCAGATGGAACAGGAACTTTCACATTTTGTGCAGGTACTAATGCTACTTTATCTCCGACCCTTTCGGGAAATGTTGGGCCTGGTTCTCAATGGTTGATTACTGATGTAAACAGCAATTTGATTACAGTCCAAAATAATTTGCCACTTAATTTTTCAGGAATTAGTGAGTCAGTTTGTCTAGTGTATCACTTGGCTTCTCAAGGTGCAACTGGTTTGACTATCGGACAATCGGTCACTAATCTTACAGGGTGCACAGCATTATCAAATTCTATTTTAGTAGATAAAACAACAGTACAAGCTCAAACTTTGGCCATAAATGGTCAAACGACTATCTCGGTTTGTATTGGAAATACAAATGCAGTTTATGAAGTGACTACTTCTGGAACATTAGAAGGAACAACTGTATTATATCTGATTACAGACAACGCTGGAAATATATTAGAAACACAGTCAGGAACATCATTCGATTTTAATAGTGCAGGTGCTGGTACTTGCCAGATTTGGCAATTAGTTTCGACAGGTGCTGTGACTGGTGCAACAGTCGGAAGCAATGCTGCAAATATCTCTGGATGTTTTGATCTTTCAAATCCTATTACCATTGTAAGGGAATCAATTGCCGGAGGAACAATAAGCACTGGATCTCAATCACTTTGTTTGACTAGTGGTCAATCAACAACAATTAGCTTTTCAGTTAGTGGTGGTTCAGGATCTCAATCACAGTTTGTACTGGTAGGATCAAATGGTGTGATTGTACAAGTTTCAAATTCACCAACGTTTGATTTTGCAAGCTATCCGAGTGGTTCGTATACCGTTTATAATATTTCTTCAAATGGAGGATTAGGCGGTGTCGCAACAGGTCAGAGTTTTGCAAATATTTCTGGTTGCTTTGGAGTTTCAAACGCTGTTACAATAAGTACGAATCAAATTTCAGCAGGAACAATATCTTCACCAATGGGTAACTTTATTCCACTTTGTGTGGGAGATGGTGTTGGTGATTTTATAAATGTTTCTGTAACTGGAAATAATGGATCAATTAATCAATGGCTGGTTACAGATCAAAATGGATTCATTTTAAGCACTCCTAGCTCACCTCAATTTTTTGATTTTGATGGGGCGGGTGCAGGTAATTGCAATATATATCATCTTACCTATGATGCTGGGGCAACAGGAAACACTGTTGGTGCAAATATATCTGGACTAAGTGGATGTTTTGGTTTGTCAAATCCAATTACTGTAGTTAGAACTTCAGTTACGGCTGGAACATTGACATCAGCAGTAAGTAATGTTTGTTTGACAGGAAACCAAACAACAACAGTCAGTTTTTCATTAAGTGGAGGATCTGGCTCTCAATCACAATATGTATTGGTTGGTTCAAATGGAGTTATTCTACAAGTGTCAACATCACCAGCTTTTGATTTTGGACTTTATCCCGCAGGAACATACGTAGTCTATAATATTTCTTCCGATGGAGGATTAGGTGGTGTTACTGCAGGTCAAAGTTTTATTAATATTAGTGGTTGTTTCGGAGCATCGAATGGTGTGACAATTTCTACAAATGCAATCACTGCAGGAACAATATCTTCTTCATTGGGTAGCACAATTTCAATATGTGTAGGTGATGGTACTGCCGATCTAGTAGATGTTTCAGTAACTGGAAATAATGGATCAAATAATCAATATTTAATTACAGACCAAAATGGTAATATTTTGGAGACTCCAAGCTCAGCTCCTTTTGATTTTGATGGAGCAGGTCTAGGAACATGTAATATATATCACCTAACATATGATGCCGGCACAACTGGAATCAACATTGGTTCAAACATTGCAGGATTAAATGGATGTTTTGGTTTGTCAAATCCGATTACTGTCATTAGAACATCAGCAACGGCTGGAACATTAACTGGACCAACAAGCAATATTTGTTTGTCAGGAAACCAAGCGACAGTTGTAACTTACTCGGTTAGTGGAGCTATTGGTGCCCTTTCACAATATGTTTTGGTTGGATCAAATAATACAATATTACAAGTTTCAAATTCGCCTTCATTTGATTTTGCGACTTATGGAGCAGGGACTTATTTTGTATACCATGTTTCATCAAGTAGCACAGTCAACGGTTTGATTGTAGGCTCTAGTATAAATACGTTGACAGGTTGTTTTGGTTTGTCTAATGCGGTTTCAATTGTAGTAGATGATATTACTGCAGGTACTTTGACTTCTCCGCAAGGATCAACAGTCAATCTTTGTAATACGTCGGGGTCTTCTACAGTAAGTGTAGCTGTTTCTGGAAATACAGGTGCAAACAATACTTTTGTAGTCACAGACCTACAAGGAAATATAATTGAAATTACACCTAACTCAACGTTTGATTTTTCTAACTCAACACTTGCTTCTTGCCTGATTTGGCATTTAACATTTGAAGATGGATTGATAGGTGCTACTGTTGGAGCAAATGCAAACAACCTGAATGGTTGCTTTGGATTATCAAATCCAATCACAGTAAACAAGTCTGGTGCAGATGCGGGTCTTATTATACTAGATGATAATACATACGCGGTTGATATTTGCACAAGCGATAATACAAGTGATTTAATAAATGTAAATCTTCAAGGTGGAACGGGTACTTCAGCTTGGTTGATTACAGATCTTTCAGGAAATATCTTGGATGTTCCAGTGGGGCCTCCATTCAATTTTAATAATTATCCAAACGGTACTTGTCAGATTTTCCACCTTGCATATGCAGGTTCAATCACAGGTGCAGTCATTGGATCAAATACAAACAATCTTAGTGGTTGCTTTGACTTATCAAACCAAATTACAGTAACAAAGTCTAGTGCTAATGGTGGGGTGATAACAAGCCCACAAGGTTCAGACATTTTTGTATGTGTGAATGATGGAGATGATGATATTGTAGATGTAAGTCTTTCTGGAAATTTTGGAGCAAACTCACAATGGTTGATTACTGATGTGGCAGGAACTATTTTGGAACTTCCTTCTGGTCCTCCATTTAATTTTGAAAACGCAGGACTTGGAACTTGCTTAATCTGGCACCTATCTTATGAAAATGGAATTGGTGGCTTGTCTGTTGGTTCTAGTGCATTTAATTTAACAGGTTGTTTTGATTTGTCTAATTCAATTACGGTTAATAGGACTGAGGCAGATGCAGGTTTTATAAGAATAGATGGTCATGGAATTGCTGCCTCTTTTTGTACAAATGATGGAATATCAGATGAATTCACTGTCCTCCTAGTAGGAGGTGTAGGAGAGACAATCTGGATCGTAACCGATTTAGATGGTAATATTTTGGATCTTCCTAATTCAAACACTTTTGACGTTGAAGGTTCATCAGGCGTTTGTCTGATTTGGAATTTAGCATTTTCGGGACCTATGAGTGGGGTTACGATAGGAGCAAATATAAGTGGGTTTAGCGGCTGTTTTGCTTTCTCAAATTCTATTACAATAACTAAAACTGGCACGGAGCCAGGTGAGATTACAGGGCCAAATGGGACAACGTATTTTGCGTGTGTAAGTGATGGTGAACCAGACCTTTTGGAAATAACACACACAGGACAAGTTGGTCCATTTACACAATGTGTAGTTACGGATGTAGACGGATTTATTCTTGATATTCCAATGAGTAATAAAATTGATTTTGAAGGAGCAGGAACAGGAGTGTGTTATATCTATTGTATTACTTACGAATCAGGATTGTCAGGCGTAAGTCTCGGAGCAAACATTGCAGACCTAGATGGATGTTTTTCTATTTCAAATAATATTACAGTTATTAAATCGAGCTCTACAGGTGGTACATTGACGACCGATACGGGTGAGACTGAAGTTGATCTTTGTCTAGATAATGGTGATGAATTTACAATCAATGTTGTTCTTACTGGAAACAGTGGAGACAATTGCGCATGGGTAATCACTGATGAAGATGGAGTTATTACAGATCTTCCATCAGGTCCTCCGTTCGTATTGACTGGATCAGGAACTTCTTCAACATGTTTTATCTATAATATTTGTTATGGTGATGGTTTGGCCGGATTAGATATAGACTGGCCGATATCAGCATTGCAAGGTTGTTTTGAATTGTCAAATCCAATCGAAGTAAATAAAAATGTTTCTGATGCAGGAATAATTACAACTGCAAACGGAAGTAATATAACACTGTGTACCTCAGATGGAATTCCAGATGTTGTATCAGTCATAAACTCAACATCATTTGGACAGTTTAACGAGTACATTCTAACTGATGAGTTCGGCAATATCTTGGAAGTGCAGCAAAGCAATACCTTCGACTTTGAAGGATCACCATTAGGTGTATGTAATATTTATTTTGTTGCTTGGCATGGCCCATTAGATGGTGATTTTGTTGGAAGTAATCTTGATGCCTTAGCGGGTTGCTTTGATATATCAAATCCAATTGTTGTCAATAGAGAATCAATCAAAGGAGGTTCATTGACAACTGACTGGGGAGTGACATCATTTACAATTTGTAGCGGAGATGGAATAGGTGATCCTTTCAACATTATATTCTCAGGAAACTCTTCAGGATATTTGGAATCTTGGTTGTTGACTGATGCAACTGGTCTTATTTTAGATTTTCCATCAGGTCCATCTTTTGATTTCGAAGGATTGGGTCCATTGACTTGTCACTTATATAGAATCACCTATGCACCTGGTTTGTCAGGATTAGTAATAGGGCAGAATAAAGTTAATTTAGATGGGTGTTTCGGATTATCGAATCCAATTGAAGTAAACAAAGATTTTGTTGATGGCGGTGCACTCGAATTGGCAACTGGTGGAACTACCTTGACGGTATGTTCAGACGATGGTGTTGCGGATCCATTCGATTTTGTTGTGACAGATCAAGCAGGTTCGACTTGTGATTTAGTTGTTACTAATTTAGCTGGAGACATTTTGGACATTGTAACTTTTGGCAATACAATTGATTTTGAAGGAATCGGGTCTGATGATTGTTTGGTTTATAATGTTTGTTATACGGAACCAATCAATAATTATGCAGTAGGTTTTAACATCAGCAAATGGTCAACGTGTCATGCATTGTCCAATACGGTTGCGGTTACCAAAGACTGTGTTGCTCCTGAAAATGGACCAGTTAGCTATCTAGCATATCCTAATCCAGCATCAGATGTGTTGAATATCAATATTCAAGCATTTCCGGAAGGGCATTCTGGTTACATTACCATCACAAATATGGTTGGCCAGATAGTAGAAAGAATTGCAGTAGAGCAAGATCAGAAACATATTCAAATAAACATTACAGATTATGGCTCAGGTGCATATCTTATCGATATGGGTACCAAGGGCTCAAGAGAAATAAAGAGATTTATTAAAGTACAATAGAAGCAAAACAATAGAAAACAACTTTAAGGAGCTTGGCATTAATGTCAAGCTCTTTTTTTATGCAAAAACCTAAATAGCTGCAGTCAGCGAGCATAATGGTAATCAAGTACGAATATGTTTATCGGAAAGCAAACTTCTGCTCCGGGCGAAGAAAGGAAGATTCTAAACCATTTAATCGCCTTCAGCGAAAAATGGTATTAGAATCAGGGAGGCGTTACCAACAAACCACTTCATAATTCCTTAGCTAAATAACATAGGTCAAAAGACCTTCGGCGTCAGAGGCACCGAAAGTTCTCCCGACTTGCCGTGCGTAGACTGGCCCCATGAGTCACTGTGTAGCTAAAGCAAGAATTTTTATACCCAGCTCTGCATTAATAAGAGCTCTTAATACTTATATTGAAGATTAATTTGTCAGTAACAACCCCAATTAATTTAAATACGATTCACTTTTTTGAAGGAGAAGAAGACATTTACGCTAAGTGAGAAGATTAAATTCACCTCGATTTTAATGCTTCTTTTTTTTATTGGCATAGTAATTATCGGTGAAGTCAGCCTAAGATTATTCTCGAATGACCAGAAAGAATACTCTGACAAATCCATTATGGATGAGGAGTTGGGCTGGTTACCGAAAGCCGACTATAGCTCATCATACAAAATGCAAACTCATGGTGACAATCCCATTGAATGGGAGGTAAATTATGAGACAGCAAACTATGGTTTTAGAACCTGGCCAGATATAGATTCTGAAAAACCCAAGGTATTATTGATCGGAGATTCTTTTGTTCAGGCTGTTGAGGTAAGTACAGACAAAACTTTCTATTCATATATCGCCGATAGCTTAGATGTAGAGATTTTTGCATTCGGACAAGCGGGATACGGTACTTTGCAACAAAAAATGATCTTATCTAAATACATAAATCAAATAGATCCAAACTTAATTATACTTCAGACCTGCGACAATGATTTTGTAGACAATCATGCACCATTAGAATACAATAGTAGTTATAAGGTTGGTCTCAGAAGACCATACTATGATCTTGAGGGAAATTTAGTGTATAAAAAACCAATGGCTAGTTGGAAAGAATTTGTAGATAATTCAAAATTTCTTGGCTTACTAAGACGAAAAATAGAAAATGCTTTTTTTAAGATTAGAGGAAAATCCTCACAGGATCTGATGGCTGAATTAGGCGATAAATATCAACCTTATTCTGATGCTCAAAAAATCACTTCAATTGTTCTAAAAGAGATGAAAAAAGTAGCTGGAGAAACACCTCTTGTTGCATTTTCTGCTAGTTCTTACGAACCGCAATTATCAGCATTTAGGAAGCTTTCGGAATCGGCTGAAATTCCATTTTATGACAGCATTGGCGTTAAAATAATTGAAGCCTCTTGGCACATGAAGAAAGTTTTTAGTAGTGATGGGTTTCACTGGAGTGAAGATGGACATCATCGAGTAGCCAATTTATTGATCACAGATCTTAAGGAGTCGGGGATCACAGATAGCTTAAAAAGCGAATCATGATTATACTTGGTATATCTGCCTATTACCATGATTCGGCAGCAGCAATCATAAAGGATGGGGAAATAATAGCGGCAGCTCAAGAGGAACGTTTTACACGAATTAAACACGATCCTTCTTTTCCAGCTCATGCAATAACTTATTGTCTAGAAGAATCTGGGTATAAGCTTTCAGAGTTGGAGGCAGTTGTTTTTTACGATAAGCCCTTCTTGAAATTTGAAAGATTACTTGAAACCTACTATGGTTATTCACCACGAGGGGTTCGTTCTTTTATTCGTTCAGTGCCAATCTGGGTAAAAGAAAAGTTGTTTCTCAAAAAAATGATTAGAAAGGAGCTCAACAAGATAGAAGCACAGGGTAATCAAAAATTAAAATTACTGTTTCCAGAGCATCATCTGTCCCATGCCGCCAGTGCATTTTATCCATCTCCTTATAATGAATCTGCAATACTTACGATCGATGGTGTTGGAGAATGGGCCACTGCATCTATATCCCATGGTGAGGGTAAGGATATTACAATACATAAAGAATTAAGGTTTCCACATTCACTAGGATTACTATATTCATCATTTACTTACTTCTTAGGTTTTAGAGTCAACAGTGGTGAGTACAAGATGATGGGACTTGCACCTTATGGCAATAGTGGATCCACAGACTATTTAAAATTTGTCGAGATCATTAAAGGAACATTGGTTGAGATCAAATCTGATGGTTCGATCAGGTTAAATCAAAAGTACTTTAGTTATGCGGCAGGATTAAGAATGGTTTTCGATCATAAATGGGAAAAACTTTTTGGATTTAAGCGTAGAGATTCTTTGGAGGAAATTAAGCAAAAGCATATGGACCTTGCTCTAGCAATCCAAGCTGTGACCGAAGAGGTCGTGATTGCTATGGCAAAAGAAGCAAAGCGTCTAACAAACTCCGATAATCTATGCCTAGCTGGAGGTGTCGCATTAAACTGTGTTGCCAATGGTAGACTGATGGATGAAAATATATTTAAAAATATCTGGATCCAACCCGCAGCTGGTGATGCTGGTGGAGCTCTAGGTGCAGCCCTTGCGGCACATCATATTTATTACGGAGCAGAATTGAGAAATAAGCAAGCAGATACCATGTCGGGTAGCTATTTGGGCCCACGGTTTTATGACTCTGAAATAGAAAGAATGGCCAGAAAACACAAAGCCAAATTTAAAAAATTCGATTCTACAAAAGAGACATGTGCTGAGTGTGCCAAGCTCATAAGTCAAGGCCAAGTAATCGGTTGGTTTCAAGGAAGAATGGAATTTGGTCCACGAGCCTTAGGTAATAGAAGTATAATAGCTGATCCTAGAAGTGAAGAAATGCAACGAAAGCTAAATTTAAAAATAAAGTATAGAGAGAGTTTTAGACCTTTTGCACCTGCAGTACTTGCACAAGATGTAAATGAGTTTTTTAAGCAAAAAACAGAATCTCCGTATATGCTTATTGTAAAAAAAATTCAAGAGAGTCAAAGGCAAACATTGCCAGCGGATTATAATGAACTAGGCCTAATGGACAAGTTAAATATCAATAGGTCAAAGATTCCTGCGATTACTCATGTAGATTTCTCAGCAAGAATACAAACAGTAGATGGAACTTACAATCCTGAATTTAAATGTCTCTTAGGTGAGTTTAAAAAATTGACTGGTGTCGGTATGTTAATCAATACCAGCTTTAATGTCAGAGGAGAGCCGATTGTATGTAATCCAGAAGATGCTTATAGATGTTTTATGCGGACTGAGATGGATTACTTAGTTTTAAACAATTATATATTCCATAAGCAAGAACAGCCTATGTGGGATCAAAAAGATAAATGGCAAGATCAGTTTAATTTAGATTAAATGGAATTTTTAAGAGACTTATGGTCCTTTTTTAAGGAGCGAAAAAAATGGTGGTTGCTACCGCTGGTATTTATATTACTCATAGTAGGTGGGCTACTAATCTTTGCAGAATCTTCTGCGGTAGGTTCGTTTATTTATACTTTATTCTAAACTGAAAATGAATAATAAATCGCTAAATAATTCCAGATACGAGATACCACTGAGCATTGTTGTATTTATGCTTATCTTATTGGTAATTACCAAAAATCAGATATTTATTTATTTGGCTTTTGGGATAGGCTTAATCTCTTTGCTTTCCAAAACAATCACCAATTATATTGTTTTGGGCTGGACTCTAATACTAAAGATTGTCGGAGCAATAAATGCGCACGTCATATTAGGTTTGGTATTTTTTGTGATTCTATTTCCTATTTCTATGATATACCGCATATTAAATAAGGACAGTTTAAATCTAAAGTCAGGGAAGGAAAGTTATTTTTCAACCCGTGAGCACCGATATACCCCTAAGGATATAGAAAACCCGTGGTAGGCTTTTTAAGCAGAGAGGTCGGATGACACCTACATGATTCTAATAGCATTTTTCGCTGAAGGTGAATAAATGGTTTAGAATCTTCCCTCCCTCCCTACAGCGACCGAAGCGGAAATTTAATGAAGAAGAGCATATTTGATTATAAACTTTTGTTACACTCGCTGAAAACATCTATCTGAAAACTGAATTTGTAACGATGACATAAATGGCAATCAGTGAGTTGATAGAAAATTTGCTTAGCTTTTGACCTCATGGACTCAAAGTTGAGCAGTCTGGAGTCTGGAAGTCTGATAGTCCAGAAGCATTTTTATATGTTGTCCGCCAGCCGATAGGCTTGCAGACCACATATTAAAATGCTTCTATGATTCGTTATTCAATACATCTTTTACCATTTTTGACGTATAATGAATTAACATGAAAAAATTATCAATATTTTTATTTGCCGCCTTTTTAATCACTGCATGCGGAAACGAGTCAGACGCTGATGCTTTAGCAAGAAATAGACAGGAAATTGAGCAGTATTTAGCAAATAATAACCTCGAAGCAGAACAAACTGATAGTGGTTTGTATTATATTATAAATGAAGCGGGAGGTTCAGAGCGCCCAACTTCTACAACAGTAGTCACAGTTAACTATGTTGGAACTCTTTTGAATGGTTCACAGTTTGATTCTGGTAATGATATTTCATTTGGATTAAATCAAGTAATCCAAGGATGGACAGAAGGACTTCAACTAATAGGTAGAGGAGGAGATATAGATTTATTAATTCCTGCAAAACTTGCATACGGCGAGAATCCTCCTGGAGGAACAATAGGAGAGAACGAGGCCTTGTTTTTCAATGTCGAACTTTTAGATTTTTAAATGTTAAAATATGAAAATGTTTATATCTACTTTCTTCTTAGTTTTTTTCATTGTCAGTGAATCTTGCAATCAGCCAAGCCCAACTCAATCAAGTGATTCCAGTAATGGAATTGTAGATATAGATACTTATTTAAAAGATAAAGAGCTGGATGGCTTTGAAACGGCAATTGTAGCAGGCGGTTGTTTCTGGTGTGTAGAAGCAGCTTTCCAGCAAATTAATGGGATAGAGGAGTCCATAAGTGGTTACTCCGGAGGCCATACAAAGAATCCAACCTATAAAGAGGTGTGTACGCATACAACAGGTCACACCGAAGCAGTATATCTTGTTTATGATCCGAAAGTGATCAGTTTTGAAACAATCCTAGATATCTTCTTTGTAGCACATGATCCTACTACGCTCAATCGTCAAGGTGCAGATGTAGGTGAGTCATATAGATCAGCTTTGTTTTATCAATCAGATGCTCAAAAGGAAATCATCGATGCTAAAATCAAAGAATACAATGCTTCAACTTTCGATAATAAGATTGTCACCCAAGTAGCACCATATGATATATTCTGGGTTGCTGAAGAATATCATCAAGACTTCTATTGGAACAACCCTAATCAAGGTTATGTAAAAGCGGTTAGTCGTCCTAAAGTCGAAAAAGTCGCCAAAACCTACAAGGGCCTCTTGAAGAAGTAAAAGTCTCGTTATCATTGAGTTTAGCCTTTCGGCAAATGTGTTTTCTGCATTTGTAAAAGCCAGATTTATGTTATTATCTCAAAATACTTGACAAATAATGTCGGAAAATTTGACAATTCAAAAATACCGACCTATATTTGACGAGTATTCCGACACAATCGATAATAATAATAGAATCTAAATATGTATAATCTAAAAACCATTAAAGGAAGAGGGGCGCAACCAAACCCTTCGAAAAGATTTGACAACCTTTTGAAAGATACGATCATAGAATTTGGAGCGGGTCCCACACCAGAAACAAAATTCAAAAACTCGGAGGCCAAGGCAATCGTGAATAAGATCGACAGTTCAGATGTTCACGGCGAATATTCTCTGAATCCGTATCAAGCTTGGGAGCAAGGGTGTACACCTAGAAATGCTCCTAATAACCATTCTTATTTGGGTTTTGGTCCAGATTTGGATTCTAAATCGCAGATTCTTGTAGAAGAAAATGCAGCTGAACTGTTGCGCAAGAAGCTTTCAAGTGCTTCCTGGAAAGTGGCTCCTTTAGCCCTTTCAGGAAACACTGATTGCTACCAATCCATTGAAGAGAAATTGGAATTGACAAGATCAATTCTAGAAGTTCTTTGGGAATTTAGACATCCTGTCAACATCATGACTAAGAATGCATTAATCTTGAGAGATCTCGATATTCTTAAGAAAATGGCTCTTCATAATCTTGTAAAGGTGACTGTGTCTTTAAATACCTTAGATGATAGACTTAGACAGAAAATGGAGCCAAGGACATCTTCAGTATTCGCAAGACTAAGAACAATAAAACATCTTGCTAGTGAAGGAATTCCAGTGTCAGTTTTAGCTGCACCAATCATTCCTGGACTCAACGATCACGAAATTATGCCACTCGTTCGTACCGTAGCAAGTCATGGAGCTTTAGATATCAATCACATCGTCATCAGATTAAACGACGAGACAGAGGATGCCTTTCGAGATTGGTTGCAGAAAACTTATCCAAATAAATATGATATAGTTATGAACCAAATAGCCAGCTTACACAAAGGCAAAGTGGGTAGTAACAAATCTGGTCAACGCACAATAGGTTCAAGCAGCTTTGCTGAGTCTGTCCGTGACCAGATGCGCCTGGCAAAAAGAGTGTACTTCAATGAGATAAAAAAGGTCGAATTAGACACAGAATTATATGAGTCAATCAAGAATCCGCAATTGACTTTGTTCGGGTAAAAATTACTCATAATCTGATAGTCAGGTGAAGATAATTTGTCGTCCTCACGTTTAGTAGAAGGTTCAGTCGAAAGACTGGACCTTTTCAATGGTCCCCTCGCCGAAGTTACGCAGAAACGCAGGAGAGATCCCCTCGCCGAAGTTACGAAGAAACGCAGGAGAGATCCCCTCGCCGAAGTTACGAAGAAACGCAGGAGAGATCCCCTCGCCGAAGTTTTGAAGAAACGCAGGAGAGATTTCCATACCTCTGTAACAATTTTACACCCACAAACTTAAGTCATCATTCAATCCCTAGTGACTCAGTCTATCAATCTATCTGTCTATCAGTCTACATAAAAAAGCAGCATTATCAGTATTAAAAACGATAAAATATTTCGGAAACCAATCCCTCAATAAATATGAATGAAGACTTGCCCGCCTTTGGTGGGGACAGATAATTTTCATCGATTACCAGGTGAAAATTATCAGGGAGGCGTCAGAAAGTCTATCTCAAAAATTTTCCTTATTTTTCCACCATGCCAAAACTTTACATGGTCCCATCAATAATCTCAGAGGAAAAATCAAAAGAGATTCCAGAAGCTACACTACAAGTGATTCATAAACTAAAGTACTATGTCGCAGAAAGAGCACGCACGGCTCGTAGATTCTTAAAGCTTTGTGACCTGCCATTTTCAATTCAAGAAATAGAAATGGTGGAGATGGATAAGCGAGACTTGAAAGTAGGGCAGGATCAGGTTTTGGCATGGTTGAAAGCAGGACAAGATGTAGGTGTAATTAGTGAATCAGGAATGCCTGGGATAGCAGACCCAGGAAAGGAATTTGCCTTACTCGCACATCAAAATAATTTTCAAGTAATTCCTATGACAGGCCCTTCTTCCATCATGCTTGCCCTAAGTGCTTCCGGTATGAATGGTCAAAATTTTTGTTTCCAAGGCTATCTTCCCATAAAAGATCACGAATTGAAAAACAAATTTAAGGAACTGCAAAAATATATATCACGAGGCCAAACCCAAATATTTATAGAAACCCCATATAGGAACTCAAGAATGTTTGATCAAATCCTAAAAAACTTCGATTCAAATATCAATTTATGCCTAGCTATCGATATAACTGGCGAAAACCAATCCATCAAAACAGCAAAAATCAAGGATTGGAAGAACTCAAAACCAAACTTCAACAAAATCCCCACCGTCTTCCTCCTCTCCAAATAAACCTCCGTACCAACAACAATCACTAAAAGGCCGAAATATAACAACCAGTGGTCTAAGTCCTGAAAGGACGAAATATAACAACCAGTGGTCTAAGTCCTGAAAGGACGAAATATATCAACTAGGGGTCCTAACCCCTAGCACATAACCCCCTGCCACCTAACCCCAGGCGCATAGCATCATAGCATCATAGCATCCCCACCCATAAAAGTCCTAAAAGACGAAATATTTGAACCAGCGGTCTAAGTCCTGAAAAGACGGCATATATCAACCAGCGGTCTAAGTCCTGAAAGGACGAAATATATCAACTAGGGGTCCTAACCCCTAGCACATAACCCCTAGCACCTAACCCCTAGCACCTAACCCCTAGCACATAACCCCTGCCACCTAACCCCAGGCGCATAGCATCATAGCATTATAGCATCCCCACCCATAAAAGTCCTAAAAGACGAAATATATCAACCAGCGGTCTAAGTCCTGAAAAGACGGCATATATCAATCAGTGGACTAAGTCCTGAAAGGACGAAATATATCAACTAGGGGTCCTAACCCCTAGCACCTAACCCCTGGCACCTAACCCTAGCACCTAACCCCTAGCACCTAACCCCTAGCACCTAACCCCTAGCACCTAACCCCTAGCACCTAACCCCTGGCACCTAACCCTGGCACCTAACCCTAGGCGCATAGCATCCCCACCCATAAAAGTCCTAAAAGAACGAGATATAGAAACCAAGCCCCTCATCCCCTCAACGACAAAATAAAATCCCCATATCCTTTAATCTCTCATACATATTACATATTTTTGTAATATGTAAATAAACCCTGTTTACAGCTATCATAAATTTCAAGTAGTGCAAAAATGTATCATTTCAATCGTTCTAATGATGTTCCTTAGTTTTTCAGCTATAGGACAGTTGCCCTATATAGTAGCTTATGAAGATATTCAAGAAGAGCTCAAAGAAATATGGCACGACAAAAAGAACAACAAAACCTATCTAGTAACAGTAGATAGATTATGCGTACTAGAACCAGGAGATCTCAAATGTAAAGATTTAGGAATCGCTAAAAACTTGTTATTTCACAATCAAACTTATGATCGATTCAATGACCATCCCATCTTTCTCGGTAATTATGGCGGCTTTTATGAAATAAAAGATGAGACTATAAAGTCATACGGAATTTCAGAAAAACATCCCAATGCTGCAATTTATAAAGATGGGGATAACCTTTGGGTAGCAGGATATAAAATCTATAAATACTCTGATAAAGGAGTAGATACAATTCCTGTCATAATGAACAGCGAAATTCCATTTTGGGATATAAGAAAACAAAGCAATGGTGACCTTTGGTTTGTCAATTATGCTAGCGGCGCCTACCGCATAGACAAAAAAAATAATAATCTTAGAAGAGTTTCAAAACTAAATGGCTTACCAACCAACAATCTTACATCAATCCATATTAATTCCATGGATAAAATTTATGTTGGATACAATGGAGGCATTGCGCAAATTCACAACGAAAAGAAAATTGAGATTTTCGACCTGAAATCATATATCTCAAAAGAACCAATCAAGGAAATTGAATCTGATAATCTTGGTAACATTTGGTTCATCACCGATAAACAAATTGGTAGATTAAATGTCAACACAAAAGAGGTTAATCTCATTCCTACAAATCAAAATGATGATTTTGTAATCCATACGATAGAGTATAACTCTAATAAGGATATCATGTTGATTGGAACTTCGATGGGACTGTACATATCTTCAACACAAGGAGCTTACTTCCATGGATCAAGTTTATATTCCAATGGCCCTCTGTATTATTTTGGAGATCAACTTTTACTTTCAGGAAAACAAAAGGCCCTTCAATTTAATTCGGAAACTGGAGTCTTTGATAAAAGTGACTATAGAGCAATCAATCAAGCCTTTGCTGATAAAGATGGTAACTATTGGATTACTGATACCAGAAATATTTTGTTACTAGATAAACAGAATCAAGAAGTCTCAAAAAAATTAAGAAAACCAAAAGGTGATTTTAATCAAATCACCGAGATAGATGATATTATTTACCTATGTCACGACAAAGGTATTTATACCATTGAAAATGGTAAAACTCTAAGCCTAATAAAAGGTGATGAAGCTTTCTATAATGTGCTGAGTTGCGCTGATAGAAGATACGCAGTCAGCGAACAAGGAATCTATCTGATTGGAGATGATGAACTTCATCATCAAAGTGAAATTGATGTAAAAGAAAAAATGCTTAAATCCAATAAGCAATTTTTCATCGACAATGAATCTCTATTAATACCTTCCCAACGAGCAATCATAAAAGTAAAATGTACCAAAGAGTCAATCGAATTTGAACATTTTCCCTCCATAGAAAATATACTAGATTTTCATATCAATGGTGAAAACATTTACATCCTTCACAGTGATAGATTAATGATGTATGAAAAAGAGGAGTATCTCAAAGATCCGTACAACGCATATTGTGCAGTGCCTGTAAATGCGGATGAAGGTTCCAAACTCTTTGTTGATGATCAAGAAAGGATTTGGTTGCAGAATAAATCGGGACTTGCTTATATCAAAAGAGATCACGACAAGATCTGTAATATCTTAAAAATAGAAAATAGTGAATCCATTGAAGAAACTCCACAAGAAATAATAAAGACGTCCAAACCTATTACATTTTTAGATTTCCCTAAGAACTTAAGCTGGCCAATACTTGCTAGTCTTATCTTAATTCCATTACTTTTGCTTGCATACTTCCTATTAAGGGGAAGAAATGAAGCACAATAATCAATGGTAAAAACAATCCTTTTATTTATATCTCTTTTGTTTTGTTCAACAGTGCATAATAAGCATGAGTTTCACCTTTCTAATACTCAGCTGAAATACAAAGCATCCAACAATGTTATTCAATTAAGTATCAAGATCTTTATTGATGATTTAGAAACAGCTCTAGTAGAACGAAATGTTGAAGGCTTATTTATTGGAACAGAAAAAGAATCTGATGATTCATCAAATCATATAGATAACTATTTAAAAGATGTGATTATTATTAGTGCTGGAACTGATACGCTTATGTCAGAATTTATTGGCAAAGAACTTTCAGAAGACCTAGCGGCAATTTGGTGTTACTTAAGATTTGAAAATGTAACCGACTGTACAGACTTGAATGTTACCAATTCTATTCTCACAGAAATATTTGATGATCAGAAGAACATTTTTTCTTTTTCAACTGAGGAGGGTAGGAAGGATTATTACACCTTTGATTCTAAAGATAAAGTGAAAAACTTTAGCTGTGAATAATATACTACAAGCCATATTTATTTTTCCAATTAGAGTTTATCAAAGAGTGATATCGCCATTGCTAGGGCCAACATGCAGATATGAACCAACTTGTTCTCATTACATGGTCGGAGCTATAAAGGAGTGGGGCGTACTCAAAGGAACTTTCATAGGCTTGAAAAGAATAGGTAGATGCCATCCATGGGGTAGTATGGGCCCAGATCCAGTTCCTAAAAATCCAAAGAAGTCTAATCCTAAAGTTTAACCAACTTTACTGTGTCAAATGTTTTGCCATTAGAGACAGACAAAATATACACGCCACTTGGTCCTTCTATATTTAACTCTGTTAGCTTACCATGATAACCTTCTGAGAAACGAACTCTATGTCCATTCATGTCTGTAACTAGAAGGTCATGCTTCTCTGTATTATCTACAGAAATATAAAACAAGTCTGAACTTGGATTTCCTAAAACTTCAATCGATGATTCAATTACATCTGAGGTACTTGATGTAAGACCGATTAACATTAAATAGTCAAAATTTGTAGAATTTATTATTTGACCATTTCTATTTTCATGAATAGTGAAACCGTATGAGAACCAACCACTCATCGTTGGCGCACCAGTCAAATTTCCGGTTTGCCCATCCATCGTTATATTATTCCAACTTGGTATGGGTTTAAAAAAATTCAACTCAGGCTGTGCAAAGCTTGCCTGTGAATAAGGTGGATAGCACGGACCTTGTGGTAGAACTCCATCACAATCAGTGGCATTGCCAGAGTTTGGCATAGTTCCGTTTGGGCCTCCTCCAAGATAGATTGGACTGAGTTGATAACTCAAAATATCTCCATCAATGCTGACAACTTCTATGGGTATTTCCTCCTCTTGATTTACTTTCCTAAATATCTGAGGTAGAAGTTCAAACTCAATACTACTATTTTGCAATGCCTGAGCCTGCATGGTTATAGTTGTTGAAAGTGTAATTCCATTTTCGCCAGGATTACTTAGATTAGATGTTAGATTAGTTCTGCAGCATCTTTGATGCACAAATACATAATCCTTGTCTGCTTGTTCAAGATTATATTCAATTATGTATTCTGCATACTCCAATTCTACATTAACGCTACTTGCAAATGAATTTTGCTCACCATGATCAAAGTTATAAGTTGAATCACGATCTACAAGAAGGTTACCTTCATGAATATATTCAAGCCCATCAAATGTATAAATTTGTATTACAACTTCCATGTCCAATGGTGTACCTCCAGAGTTTTGATTTCTAATTAGCGTAAATTTCACCTCATAGGTAGATTCATCGACATGCTTATAGTTAGAGAATCCTGCCACAATGTGATTGGTATTACCTTGTGTTAAGAAAGAGAATATAAAGGCTAGAGATAGAAATAATTGTTTTACCACAGCGTTGAATTTATCTGATAATCGTAAATGTTCTAGTAAGTTGTCCTTTCTTATTGTTACAACGTATAAAGTATGCCCCTCGCTCCAAATTTGTTAAAGAAATGTTCATTAGTGTAGATGTAATCAATCCTTCTGTCACAACAACTCCCTTAAAACTAATAATTTCATAACGTGAACCTATTAGTTCCTCACTACTTTCCATTGAAAGAAATTCGTCTGCCGGATTAGGACTTAGCTTTAAATTTTGTGATGCTATTTGTATAATTTGGCTAACTGGATTGTAATCAAGATTTCTGTATTCTATAATCTGGTTGGGTCCAAAACCAGGGTAGCCAGGTCCATTTGTGGCAAAATATATTGATCCTGTATATGGATTGACACAGACATCTCTAATCCTTCCAAAATCCTCAAAGAATTTTTCTTCACCTGTGATCTCAGTCCCATCCTCATTAAAACTCATAAATGAAATGCGTGGTACTTTATCAAATCCAATACCGCCAAGCACTGCAATCATCATTTTGCCTTTCCATTCGGGGATTGCATCATGATTATAATATTCCATATCACTTACGGCAACACAAGGTGACCAATCAAAAATTGGTTCGATCACATTGTTGGCATCACAAAAATCGATTTCAAATCCTGTGTCGCAAAATCCAAGCACGTTGGCCCAGCCATAATTTCCACCTGATTCAAGTATGCTCATTTCATCAGAGACTTGAGTTCCATGTTCCGAAATATATAATTTGCCTTCAGGGCCGTAGGCAATTCCTTGAGAATTTCTGTGGCCAAGCGTATATATGTAACTATCAGGAAAAGGATTATCGTTAGGGATACTGCCATCGAGATTTATTCTAAGATATTTGCCATTGTAAGTGTCCATCTTCTGCCCATTTTGAGGAACCGTGACATCTCCTGTAGACATTAAAATCTTTTCATCCATGGTCATTAACAATCTCGAACCATTGTGATAAATAAATCCTTCGATACCATCTAGAATTATCTCTTCATTGTTGAGACTTTCTCCGTCCCACTCAAAACTCACCAATCTTTCCATGATTGGATCATCGTAGTTGTAGACGACATATACTTTAGGGGTGTTTTCAAAGTCAGGGTGAAAACACATTCCTAGCATTCCATATTCACTTCCGTCGCCTTCATCATCTTCATTGATGACAACCGATCTATAGTCTAAAATTTCATTGGTGTTTCCAGTGTTTGGATCTGTTCGGAAAATCATCCCATTTCTTTGAGTAAACCAAAGATGATCATCCGGGCCCCACTTTAATTCCCAAGGAACTTGAATTCCTGTAACTAACTCAGTCTTTGTGAGGATTGTGCTATCAAGCGTAAGGGTATTTTGACCTCTTAGATTATTTGCTGTTAGAGTCAGTATTGCTAAGAGAATAATTATTCTAATTTGAATCATTCCTCAATTTATTTAAAAATTGAAGAATGTTCCGCTCAATTACCAAATCTTATTTTAGGTTTTGGAGAAATATTGATAGTTTAATCTTGCCTTAGACAAAAATCGCCAGTCCGTAAGTCCCAAAGTCTATTAGACTTTTTAAAAAGAACTGCCTAGAAAGCTTTTAAGAATTAGAATCCCATTTCCGTAAGCCAATCCTCTCCATGCAATAGTTAGGAAGACATGCCAGTCTGCAGGCAGATTATAAGCCATTTTTTCGGCCGTAGACAAAAAGTGTGATTAGAATCAGGAAGGAGCAAATCCAAAGTCAGGCATCCGGTAGTCTAGCATCTAGAATAAATAAAAAAGGACGCCAACCTCTTGGTTGCCATCCTTTTCTATTTTTATTTAATATCACTTACAATGAATTTCTTAATAAATTGTTTGTCTTTTCCAGTAACAATTATAAAGTACATTCCTTGCTGCCATTCCTTTACATTAATCGCAGCATTTTTTGATTTTGTTTCTTCGCTATGTACTAATTTTCCATCGGAGGAATAACAACTTATACTTTCAGGTCTAAATAAATCATTATTAATATTCACATTTACAATTGAAGAACTTGGATTAGGGTAGACCTCCATTGAAACATCATTTACAATTTGCTCAACAGAAGAATATAAAGTTTCTAAGCATTCTTCAGTTGTTTTTACAGCAACTTTCTGCAAATTACTTGCAACTAAAATTGGCTCTTCAATGATGCATATCAATGTATCGTTTGGTACAACTCTTATTTTCAAAAACCCTTGTTCAGAATTTGATCTTTCTAAATATAAATTTTCAATTGGCATACCTACAATTTTCCCATTCTGTTGATTGTATTTGATGTCAAACAATTGATCAACAACATTTGTATTTTCATATATGTCCATTATAGATGCTCCCTGTAATGTAAATTCGAAAGCCATCAATCCATCTTCTCTATTTAATAAATCAATGTAAATAAATTCGGGATCAGTATTTCTATCATACTTTACATTGAATGACATCGTGTCAATGAAATTGTAAACTCCTCCAGGGAAGTAACAATGATCGTGAGCCGCTGAACCAGTTAAGTGTTCATGCTCAAGACCAAACTGAATACAATCATGTAGTAGCGTAGCATCGTAAACATCTAGTTCGCCATCATTAAATAAATCAATACACTCAGTAGAGTTTTCTTCATTAAGGATACCTGTGACATATGCAGCAATATCGGCATGATCAAAAACTAGATCAAAATTTCTATCTCCTCTCAATCTAGTTCCGTCACAGTTACCCTCACAATCTCTCAATGCATTTCCATAAATGTCACCATTACAATCAGTGTAAGGTTCGCAACTATCATCTTTAGTAATCACAGGCGTTCCAGAAGATCTATCTAAATTGATACATACCTGGGCATAATTGTTTAAAGTATCTTTTTCTGCTCTTCCCAAGGCATCTCTTGCTAAATCCACATTTACAACTGCAACAAATACATAGTCACCATCTGGGATATCTGTTATATCTAACCATTGACAATCAATTCCAGAATCATAAATGTCAGCACAGCCAGCAGTGATGCCCATATAGTTGCAACTATATTTTGCCATCATTGGTTGTGGGCATTCTAAATCCAAAACACAGAATCCATTTTTGTATCCAATCGGAATGTATTGTCCGTATATGTCATACAAACTATACTGTGCATAACCATCATAATGAAAGTGGTTGTGACAATTGTCAAAAGTAAATTGTTCTGGCTGTTCTTCAGGGTCACCTATAAAGTAATCTTGAGTCCCAATATTTTCTATTCGAGTAGAAAATCTTATAATATCTCTTCTTCCTACTCCTTTTATACATCCTTCATTTATAAGACATTCATCATCACTGTCATACGCTGTTACATACATAGAGCTTGATAAAACAAAAGGATTCAACCTTAAGTCTGGACCTTCAGGACATTCTGGATCTTCAAAAGAAATACATGACCCGTCATCGATAGTCGCAAGTGGGCTATAATTACATGATTCCGGATCTGTGCAGCCTTCAATCGCTCCAAGATATTTAATGGTAATATTTGTTTCCGGCCCACAATTGCCATCTCTAGCTATTCTTACTATATAATCTAAGTCTTTATTTAGATTACTTACTACATGAGCAAGCTCTCCACATTGTTCATTATAATCATTGTAAAATATGGTTCCTTCTACAGTATCCTCAATATCTATCGGACAAGCTAGGTAAACAAATATGGTTGTATTACAATCTGTAGGATTATCGCAAGTTGATATTTCATATTGACCTATTTCATCAACATTTAAAATATACCAGTTGTCTGATAAGTCTGCTGTAAAATTTAAATCGTCTATGATAGATGCGTCATCACAATCAAAGCCCGGAGGACAATTGAAATATTTTGATCCTGCCAATCCAAAGTTATCAAAGAAACTTGCTTCTTCGCCATCTACAAAAAGTCTAGCATATCCAGTAGAAGTAAATCCATCACCGTAACTATCTCGGATGACAAATTGTGAGCAATCTCCAGGATTCAAGCAGAATTTAAATTCGTAAAAGGTTGTATCTGCTAGTGGCGGATTTGTAAATAAAGTATCACCTTCTAGACTTAAAATGGCCCAAGAAGTTTCATAAGAGTAATAGTCGGTTCTCATCTCAAGAGTGACAGATACTTCATTCGGCTCGCAGTCTTGGGCTTTGCCCGCAGTGATAAATGCGAAAACTGCCAACAATAAAGTTAGCGTTAGATTTTTGTGCATAATTTGGTATTATAATTTCAATCGTCCACTTTTGTTATGCAAAATTTAAGCTAGGGTGTAGCCGTGAGTGACGGGTAATTGACGAAGGGTATTGTCAATCCAAATTATACATCAATTTAGGCATTTGGCAATTGATTATTTTGCCTAAAATGTATACTGGTTTACAAAACGTCTAGATGTGATTAGATTTGTTGTAGAATAGTCAACTGTGATCTATAGGTTTCAGCAACATTCTTATTATTAAAGACCTCTGTCGTGTCTCCATAATTAATCAATCGCTGATTTAACAATATGACCTTATCAAAGTATTCTTCTACGGTAGATAAATCGTGATGGACTACAAGCAGGGTTTTATTCTCGCTTGCTAGTTTCCTCATGATCTCTATGATCTTATTTTCGGTTGTAATATCAATCCCGACAAATGGTTCATCAAAAAAGAATAGCTCAGCTTCCTGAGTCAATGCTCTGGCAATAAAAACTCTTTGTTGTTGTCCGCCAGATAAGGCACCGATTTGTCTGTCTTTTAGATCTTCAATACCCATTTCTTTCATGGCATTATCAGCAATTTGGTGATCTTCTTTATTTAATCTTGAGAACAAACTCTTGAATGGATATCTACCCATCATGACGATGTCCTTTACTGTAGCAGGAAATCTCCAATCGATCTCATCTTTTTGAGGAACGTATGCAATCCGTTTTCTTGTTTTTTCAATTTCCTGACCAAACACTTTTATCGTTCCAGAGTTATATTCAATCAAGCCAAGTATAGATTTGAATAGGGTGGATTTTCCTGCACCGTTTGGTCCGATTACTCCATAGACATGACCAGCATCGACATCCATATGAATATTTGTTAGAACTCTTTTGTTTCCATAATTTACAGAAAGACCGTCGATTTCAATTACATAATTTTTATCCATTAGTTTTTCATTTTCATAATCCCAAAAATGAGCAGTAATAGAAAGATTACTCCAACAGCTATAAAACCAATCTTACTCGATCCTTTGTCATCATCTAGCTTTGTATTCGATATTCTATTTTGCGCAAGCGCTCCGACGATAACATCAGTATTGCTTTTTATCATGCCAAGGTAAGTGCCTGCTTCTGTTCCTGGTTCTCCAAGTGAGTCTGCAAAAAGTTCACCACCTACAGGCACTCCGTTATCTTCTGAAAGCCTCTTCATCATTTTGGGGTTGATTGTGCTCTCTATAAAAATCGCTGGTACATTTTTTTCTTTAATTACATTGGTGACTCGCATCACGTCAGATGTTCTTGCATCTGCTTCAGTAGAAATCCCAAGAATAGCTTCAACGTCAATTCCGTATTCCTTGCCATAATAGGCAAATGCATCATGTGATGTTACCAATATTCTTTGTTGCTCAGGAATCTTATTAATTTCCGCCTGCACATAAGCATGTAGCTCTTGTAATTTTGCCAAGTATTTTTCATATTCACTTACGTAAATGTCTTTGTGCTCTGGAAAATATTCCACCAAAGCGTCTTTCATATTCTTGGCATAAATCATCACATTCTTGACATTCATCCAAGCATGTGGATCAAAGGAATTTTTATAGGTCTGCGAACCAATAGTTTCTACTCCATTTGAAACAATGACGGATGGTGCATTCGAACCAGAGTTGGCAATCAATTCTTTTATCCAACCTTCAAAGTTAAGTCCATTAATAAAAAATAAATCTCCTGACCGAACTAACTGAGCATCTCTTGGTGTCGCTTCATATAAATGTGGATCTCCACCAATGGGTACGATCATTTTTAAATTTACCGTATTGCCAACCAAATTTTTTGCTATGTCTTCTAGAATCGAGACAGTGCATATTACAGTCGGCTTATCATTTGCCGAAAGGCTAAAATGTAATATCGTAAATAGAAATATTAATAACTTTTTCATCTGATCTTTTTTAAATAGATGTTCTCGCAAACTTCTGAACTTAAAAGTGCTTCTTCTTGATTGTTAATCCTGAGTTTTATCGATTGGTCATATGGGTACTTGTGGAGCAGTTCCAATTCGGTCCCGATATTAATTCCAACTTGATTAAGATGATTCAAGAAGTCCTTATCGTGTTTTTTTACTCCTACAACAAGACCATTAGATCCAGCTTCCATTGTAGAAAGAACTACTTGATTTCTTATGGTGATTGTGCCGTGAGTATCTGGAATGGGGTCGCCATGTGGGTCAAACTTTGGATAACCTAAATACTTATCTAATCTGTTGACCAATTCATTTGACTGAATATGTTCAAGTTGCTCAGCAATATCATGAACCTCATCCCACGCGAAGCCCAATTTTTCAACTAGAAAACTCTCCCATAGCCTATGCTTACGCAAAAGAGACATAGCTTGCATGGTGCCCATAGGAGATAATTTTACCCCTTTGTACTTTTCATAGACAACCATTTCCTTATTGCTGAGCTTTCTTAGCATATCTGTCACAGATGCCGCTGTTGTTGACATTTGTTGAGCAATCTGATTGGTTCCCACCAATTCTCGCTTACCACTCTGAGAAATATTGAAGATCGTTTTGATGTAATCTTCTTCAGTTGAAGTAATCATAAAAAATAAATTTAGACAAATCTAAAAATATTTTTGAAGATTATATAAAGTTATTGCATTAGCATTTTAACAATATCAGACAATATGATATAGAAAACCGTATGAATCTTTATATTTGCGCCTTTAAATGAAGATTTTACAATTAAACAAAACGAATATTTAGAATGGGTCAATCATTAATGTATGGAATTCCTGCAATGGGAATCATCGCACTGCTCTTTACTGTATGGAAATCTGCTTGGGTAGGTAGACAAGAAGTAGGTGGTGAAAAAATGGGAAGAATCGCAAACGATATCGCAAATGGAGCAATGGCTTTCCTTAAAGCTGAGTACAAAGTGCTTTTAATTTTTGTGGTAGCAGTTGCATGTCTAATGGTTTGGAGTGGAATGTCTGGAGGAGCAACTTCATCACCACTCGTAGGTTTATCATTTGTACTTGGTGCCTTCTGTTCAGCTTTGGCTGGTTATTTAGGTATGAAAGTAGCGACTAAAGCAAATGTAAGAACTACCAATGCTGCAAGAACTAGCTTAGGAAAAGCCTTAGAGGTTGCCTTTGCAGGTGGATCAGTAATGGGAATGGGAGTTGTTGGACTTGGGGTACTTGGCCTTGGAGCTTTATTTCTGATCTACTCAAAAATGTTCGGTGTTGCTGATCAAGCCGCCGTTACAAGAATTATCACTGTATTAACTGGATTTTCATTCGGTGCATCTTCAATCGCTCTATTTGCTAGAGTAGGAGGGGGTATATATACAAAGGCTGCCGATGTAGGAGCTGATTTGGTAGGAAAGGTAGAGGCAGGCATTCCTGAAGATCATCCATTAAATCCAGCAACCATTGCTGATAATGTAGGAGACAATGTAGGTGATGTTGCAGGTATGGGTGCCGATTTGTTTGAGTCCTATGTTGGTTCAATTATCGGAACAATGGTTCTTGGAGCAACTTTTATTGGTGGTGCAGGTTTCATGTCTAACAATGATTTTGGTGGAATGAATGCTGTATTGTTGCCATTGGTTTTGGCTTCAGTAGGTATCCTGACATCAATCATTGGTACTTTCTTTGTGAAAGTAAAAGATGGAGGCGATCCGCATACAGCTTTGAATATTGGAGAATTACTTTCAGCAGTTTTAATGTTGGTAGCGACTTTCTTCATTGTGAAAACAATGCTTCCAGCTACTTGGACTGTAGGTGGAATGGAGTATTCTTCATTAGGCGTTTTCTGGGCAATCTTAATCGGTTTGGCTTCAGGATTAGGAATCGGAAAAATAACTGAATACTATACAGGAACTGGTACAAAGCCAGTCCAATCAATTGTTGACCAGTCTATTACTGGAGCTGCAACAAATATCATCGCTGGTTTGGGAGTAGGAATGCAATCAACAGCAATTCCAACAATTATCTTAGCAGCAGCGATTATTGGAGCTCATCATTTTGCTGGCTTATATGGTATTGCGATTGCAGCAGTAGGAATGCTTTCAAATACTGGAATCCAATTGGCTGTAGATGCATATGGTCCGATTTCAGATAATGCAGGAGGTATTGCTGAAATGGCTGATTTACCAAAAGAAGTTAGACAAAGAACCGATAAATTGGATGCAGTAGGAAATACTACAGCTGCAATCGGTAAAGGATTTGCCATCGGTTCAGCAGCATTGACAGCTCTTGCACTATTTGCAGCATTTATGGCTACAGCAGGAATTACTTCAATAGATATCGCCAACCCTAAGGTTATGGCTGGTCTATTTTTAGGAGGAATGCTTCCGTTTTTATTCTCAGCACTTTCAATGAATGCAGTGGGTAAAGCAGCAATGGACATGATTCAAGAAGTTAGAAGACAATTCAACACAATACCAGAATTGAAGGCTGCTTTAGCAGTCATGAAGAAAAATGATGGAATAGATATGAAAGAATGGAATGCTGCAGATACAGCAGTATTTAATGCAGCTGATGGAAAGCCTGAATATGATAAATGTGTTGAAATCTCAACAAAAGCATCAATTAGAGAAATGATCCTACCAGGTATGATTGCAGTACTATCACCTGTCCTTATTGGATTTGGAGGAGGAGCCGAAATGTTAGGTGGATTATTAGCAGGAGTAACGGTTTGTGGTGTTTTGATGGCGATTTTCCAATCAAATGCCGGTGGAGCATGGGATAATGCCAAGAAAATGTTTGAAGAAGGAGTAGAAATTAAAGGTAAGATGTATTACAAAGGGTCTGATGCTCATAAAGCAACAGTTGTTGGTGATACAGTAGGAGATCCATTTAAGGATACTTCAGGACCTTCATTGAATATTTTACTTAAGCTAATGTCAGTGGTAGCACTAGTTATAGCTCCATTTTTAGTTGTGTAAAAAAACTTTGAAAATTAAGTGACAGTTCCTTTGGAAATTGTTTCACTTTTTTCATATTTGCAGTAGATAACTCAATTACGTATAGCAACGGGGGCGGTCAATTTATTGGTCGCCTTTTTTTTATGCTCATATTTGAACATTCTCCACATTTTAGCGCAATTCAGACCATAACTATTGAACCTTTATCGTTACTTAACTGTAACTACTCTATATGCGCACAACAATAGTCATTTTACTCGCAATTCTTTTGGGCCCATTACAAGGGCAAGCTCAGCCACCATCAGAGGTTGTTGACAGAGTCATTAACACCATTAATGATATAAGGTCAGAAGATCGAAGATGTGGTAAAAAGTACATGAAAGCAGTAGATCCAGTCACTTGGAATGATCTATTGTATCATACTGCTGCATCTCATGCACAAGACATGCTTGATAAGAACTATTTTGGACACATCTCTAAGGATGGAAAGGACGTAGGCAGTCGTTTTGATGAACATGGCTACAATTGGCAGTTTGCTGGCGAAAATCTTGGAGAAGGGCAGGATAGCTTTCAAGAAGTAGTAAAAGATTGGTTGGAAAGCCCAAGTCATTGTAGAATGATTATGAACCCAGATATGAAGGAAATGGGTTTATCAAAAAGAGGAAGATTTTGGGTTCAACATTTTGGAGCTGAAATGCCTAAAAATTATAAACGCACAAATACCCGCTATTCAGAGGGTAAATAAACTTATTCTCTGTCATAAGAAGCTATCTGATAGAACGTATCATACATTTATGCTTTTGATTGATACTCTATTAGTTTCAAATTAATCCGATCTAGCTCGAGAGCACTTATTCTGACTGTTCTTACATCAAATAATTACAACTAAATAAAGGAAACATACGACAGCCTGTTTTCAAATAGAATCAATGCTAAATTGGCAACACATAATTACTTTCTTTTATCTGTAAAATAAAAATGTAATAATTACCACCATTTGCCTAGACTACTTAGCATCTTATTGATTTACATTTGTCGCAGAGGATATCAGTTGAACCCGATCACTGATTAAGTTCTCACTTTCTCATTTCTGAACAGTCGTCATGTCTGACGACACTCATATTTATTTTTTTAACCAAAACTCGTTCCAATGTTACGAACCGATAAAGCTAAGCGGTTTTGTATACCAATATGGTGTACATTATTTATGATGCTTTTGATAGTCGGGGAATCAAAAGCACAGACAAGCTGGATGGCTTGTAACAATCAAGTCAATATTTCTATGGATGATGATTGTTCTGTTACTGTTACGCCCGATATGATTTTAGTAGGTGAGTCTTCGTACCCACCTCCATACAATGATCTCTCAAATTTTGAGATTACAATTAGCCCAAATCCTAATACAGGATCTGGCACTGGCATTGTTATTACTACTCCAGGAATTTATTCTGTAACAATTACAGAAACAGTTTCTGGATACGGCAACAATTGCTGGGGAACCTTATTAGTGGAGGACAAACTTCCACCAACAATTTTTGACTGCCCATGTCCAGTTGGAAACAATAATCCAGACTGTACTTTGAAAGCAACATGTGCAGAAATGGATGACATGTTAGATGGTTATGATGCTGTTTTAGTACCGAGCTATACTGACTGTTCAACAACTTATCTCGGCTTTTTTGACGAGATGGTAGACCAAGGTCCTTGTTATTCAACCAAAGTTCACAGAACTTATGTTGTTACTGATGAATTTGGAAACAAGGCTACTTCGTGTATCATGGAGTACACTGTTGACCCCATTGATATTGACACAGATATTCTAGATCCCCATAGCCCGGTTGAATTACCATGTACTAGTGGCTATGCCATGACTGATATATTCAATCATTATTTTCAAGTTAAACTTGACGAATTATTGCCTTTGGCAACCAACCAAGAAGAAGAGGATGAAGCTCATCACCTTGCAACCATATATGGAAACAAGTATGCTTATCCTTCAATTAATGGCAAGCCAATTATTGCAACGGTATGTAATCTAGCGGTTACAAAATCTGACTTGGTTGTACCTGCCTGTAATGCCTGTCCTGATATCAAGAAAGTCATCAGAAAGTGGACTTATCTCGATTGGTGTTCAGGAGCTTCTCATGAATTTACACAGCTTATCGTGAATGGTAGTACTGATGGTCCAACCATCACTGCAAACAATGTCACAGCTTCTGTAGATCCTTGGGATTGCAGTGCATCTATCTTAATGCCACATCCTGAACATATTAATGATTCTTGTTCAGATGTAGTGACGTATGATATCACTGGACCTTTCGGAGTAGTCATTACTCAGACAGACAATGGTCATTATCATGTAGCTAATGCACCAAAAGGCCAACACACATTCTACTACAATGCATATGATTGTTGTGGAAATACAAATTCAACTCCAGTAACTGTAACAGTTATAGATGCAACACCTCCTGTAGCAATTGCCACAGAAAACATTGTTGTTTCATTAACTACTGCAATTGGAGGATCTGGGATTGCAAAACTTTTTGCTGAATCAATTGATAAAGGATCTCACGATGGATGTGGGCCTGTAAAATTGGAAATCAGAAGAGAAGATCAAAATTGTGATATCGTAGGCAACACTACATACAACAATGATGGTCACCCAGATGATGATGAATTCGATCTTGACAATGGTGAATTTGTAAAATTCTGTTGTGCTGATTTAGAAGCCAATGGAGTTGATGAAGATGGAGATGGAGTTATTGATTATTCTCAATACAAAGTTTGGTTGAGAGTTTGGGATGATGGAGATATGGACGGTGTTTATGGATCTTACGGTGACCACTACAATGAAGCTTGGTCTTGGGTAAGATTGGAAAACAAAGTACCACCTTCATTATTATGTCCTGCTGATATCACAGTTGATTGTGAAACTGATATTCATGATCTTACAATTGTAGGAGGTGGACAGGGAGCAAGTGCTTGTGGAACTTCAGTTGTCGACTATGTAGATGAATACCAAGGTGTTGGTACTTGTGCATATGGTACGATATTAAGAAAATGGTTTATTACGACCAATCCAAATATTTTTTGCATTCAGAAGATTGTAAGATTAGGACCGGATTATAATTCTGATGTTATCATTACTTTCCCTAAGGATACAATCATTGATTGTATGACTGCTACGATGGACATTCCTTATTGGGTTGCTCCAGCATGTAATCAATTAGCATTTAGTGTTGATAGTGATACGTTTTACTTTACAGAAGGCGCATGTCTGAAAGTCAGAAATGAGTGGACTGTAATTGATTGGTGTGTTTACGAGCCAAATGATGCTTATCCTATAGGAATTTGGGAGCACACTCAAATTATAAAAGTTATTGACGAAACAGCACCAGTCTTAGAATCATGTGATCCATTGATGTTGGTAGCTGATGATTCTGCCGATTCAGATGGTGACGGCAAAACTTGCGAAAATAACGCAGTGATGCTGACCCAGATTGCAGATGACTCTGGTGCATGTGGAAGCAATAGAATTAATTGGACAATACAAGTTGATATTTGGGGAGATTGGGTTTATGACTATACTTACAGAAGTACAGTACCACCTAACCACCCAGAATACGTAGCTCCAACCGCTTCAGGTGAGCAGGTGAAAATTACTTTACCTGATGGAATACCTGGTAGTATGGTAACGCACAGAGTAAAATGGACTGCAACTGATGGTTGTGGTAATGTAAGATCATGTTCGCAAGAATTTATGGTAGTGGATAAGAAAGCTCCAACTCCATACTGCGTCAATGTAAGTTCTGCCTTAATGGACAATGGTTCAGTTGAACTATGGGCTTGTGACTTTGATCTAGGAAGTTTTGATAATTGTTCAAGTAATGAAGATTTAAGGTTTACTTTTTCAGATGTAAACCCTTCAAATGATCCATCTTACATCGCCAATAGGAAATGTTCAGCGAGAACTTTTACTTGCGACGATGCACTCAATGATGCTGGCCAGACATCCCCCGTCGAGGTTGCAGTATATGTATGGGATGAAAAAGATAACTTTGATTTCTGTACTGTATACTTAACCCTAGTTGACAATAATGGTGTCTGTGGCGATAGCCTCTCTAATTCTCGAATTGGCGGCCAGATTGTAACCGAGTCCGGAGAAGAACTAACTCAAATTTCTGTAGAGCTAATGAGCTCAATTCCTGAATATCCTCTTTTTGATAATACAAATGAGAATGGTGAATTTTCATTCTACAATATTCCAATGTTTTTAGACTATGAAATTAGTTCAGTAAAAAATGATGATGCCATAAATGGTGTTACCACTTTAGATGTTCTTTTAATACAAAAGCATATTTTATCTGTAACTGATTTAGATAGTCCGTACAAGATGATTGCGGCTGATGCAAACAACGATAGCAAGATTTCAGCTGTCGATTTGATTCAGATTAGAAAATTGATTTTAGGTTTTTATGCGGAATTCCCTAACAATACTAGTTGGAGATTCCCAATCAAAGATCAGATAATGGCTTTTGATAATCCATGGCCATTTGCGGAAGTAATCAATATCTCATCTTTATCAACTGAAATGATGGATAATGACTTCATCGGTGTCAAAGTTGGTGATGTAAACAATACAGCCATTTCTACACTTATTGGAAATATTGATACTGAATCAAGATCTGCTGAGAAAGTCGAATTGTATTACGAGGATATTATCTCTAATATCGAAACAGTATCTGTCCCTGTAAAAATTGCAAAGGATAGGTTGATCAATGGAATGCAATTTACAATTGAGCACCCAGGTGCTAAGTTGCTAAGAATTGATGGTGGGTCTTTGGAGATAGATGATAACAACTATGCAGCTGGATTTGGTTCAACTACTTTTAGTTGGAGTCAAGCAAAAGCGACATCACTAAATGAAGGAGAAGTATTATTCTTACTTGTATTCGAAGGTGATAAAATTGAAACAATCAATGCGTCAAGCGCAAAGATTACTTCAGAAGCTTACATAGGAGAAAATCTTGAAACATTTGATCTTATACTAGGGCAGAATGCTGATACTTTCGTAAATGAATTGTATCAAAATAGTCCAAATCCATTTAGTGAAAATACCACGATAGGATTTTCATTGGCAAAAGAAGGTCAAGTGAACTTGAAATTCTATGATATCAGTGGAAAAATCATTAAAACGGTATCTGGTGCCTATAAGGCTGGTACAAATCAATTGAGTATTGATGCTAAGGAACTTGAAAGTTCTGGAGTATTATACTACCAATTGGAGGCAGAAGGCTTTACAGCTACACGTAAAATGATCATTATCAAGTAAAAAATTGAATTTAGATAGAATGAATGGGGCCCTTTCGAAGGAAAGGGCTCTATTTTTTTGCCTTATTCTTCAAAATAAATAAGAAAGAAATAACTTTGGGCGTTAATAGCACACATGACAAAGCAAATTTTCTATTCTGTATTTACTATTACCTTGATAATGGGGGTATTCCACAATGGCTTATCAGCGCAAAAAGGCCAGGAAGTTGGTGGTTATATTGGTGCTGCCCATTATTTTGGAGACCTCAATACCGACTATAGTTTAAATAATCCAGGTCCTGCTTTCGGGATTGTCGTTAGACAGAATTTTAACGAAAGAGTGAGCCTAACTGGATCTTTGAATTATTCAAGATTAAGTGCTTCAGATGAAGATGCTCAGAACAATTTTGAGAGAAGCAGAAATTTGTCTTTTTTCTCCAATGCTTACGATGCTTCATTATCACTAGAATTCAACTTTTTTACATATATCCATGGCGACAGGAGATACTATTACACACCATATGCATCTATGGGAATCGCTGTTGCAAAATTCAATCCTCGTGCTGTATTAGATGGTACGACTTACAATCTAAAGGATTTCAATACAGAAGGTCAAGATGGATATGGAACTGTGAGCCCCGGCTTAGCATTTGCTGTAGGTTTTAAATGGGATTTAAGCTACCGTTGGAGTTTTAACGTAGGATTAAAAGTTAGAAGGTTGTCAACAGATTATTTAGATGATGTCAGCACAGAGTATCCAGATATAAATTCATTGCAAGGAGGCCCCACTGGAATCGCAGCACAGCTATCTGATAGAAGTGGAATCATCGATTTTGCCACTACGGGAAAACAAAGAGGGAATAGCCTCAATAATGATAGTTATGTAATTGCGCATATAAGTATTGTTCGATTTTTTACACAACTCGAGTGTCCTAAAGTTTCAAAGATTCAGGGTTTCTAATGATTCATCATCACACATTTAAAATATCAGCAAAGAGCCGTGGTTATCATATCATAACCAATGAGCTTCTCCAAGCTTTACCAGATTTACCAGTCAATGGATTGTTGAATGTCTTTATTCACCATACCTCTGCGGCTATCACGATCAATGAAGCAGCAGATCCTGATGTTCTAACAGATTTTGAATCCATCTTCAATCACATTGTACCCGAAAATCTTCCTTTCTTAACTCATACTATCGAAGGTCCAGATGACATGCCTGCACATATCAAAGCAGCCATGATCGGTCACTCAATTCAACTTCCAATCATTGAAGGTAAACTTGCCTTAGGAACTTGGCAAGGAATCTATCTTTGTGAATTTAGAAATAGAGCGGGGGAGAGAAAGTTGACGGCTACTGTTTATCAGTAGACAGTTTTGCCTGTATATCTTCTAGGTTTACACGAATATTTACGAGATTAACAACGCAGCTATTCATATCTCCAGCTGTTAATACATAGTCCTGACTTACCTTTTCTCCATTGGCATATTCTGCGGGTATCCATTGAGGCATATTACAAACAGCATCTAGTAAAATCTTATCAGCATCTTCATTTTCTGTTTTTTGAAAAATATGAGGATTGACAACTTGCCCTTTTTCATTGATGGTAAACTTCACGGCTGCTAGTTGGTATTGTCTAAAACTATTCATCGATACGATATCAATCACATTTTCATGCAAATACTTATCTAATGCTGCTTCGCCACCATTGAATGCTGCAGGCTTTTCAGGGTCTACCGTAAACGTAAAATCCATATCATGCTCTTCATTTTTCCTCATTTCATTTTTAGGCATGTATCTTATATTTACAGTTATTTCAGAACCGAAGTCTGCACTGGTAAGTAAGCTTTTTTGTTCTTCTGTGAGAATTGAATCTTTGCCCGGAGTAGTAACTTGTTTGCCATTTTGATAGGTGATCAATTCTACAGACTTGTACTTTGCAACCCATGAAGACTTGTGATGCTTGTTTAAATCTCTAAAAGTTTTTGCCTCATCTAAATTTGTTCTTGGTATGGATAGATAAGGATATTCTATAAAAACATCCGTTGTGAATATATAGGGTAGATCTTCTTGCCCAAACATGACTATTGGGAAAGTTAGTAAAACAAAAAAGATGGATTTTAAACTTTTAGGATTCATAATATTAAATCTTATACATTTCAAAGTTAGGCTTAAATCTTGAATAGTTCAAAATATAGGCACGCTCCAACCTTGAATTAACACGAAATTGACTTCTTGTTGAAAGCTATATTTACTCTTATTTTTTATACTTTAAAGGACTGAAAATTGTAAAATGAATAAACCTAGACCTTATATCCTAGCTGAAACGAATTGGAAAACGACCAAGGAGATTGATTATCAAGTTGCGATTCTTCCATGGGGGGCAACTGAAGCGCATAATTTCCATATGCCCTATGCAACAGATAATTACCAAGTGGATCATGTAGCGGCCGCTTCCGCAAATATTGCTTGGGATGCAGATGCAAAAGTGCTTGTATTACCTTGCATTCCATTTGGGATTAACTCTGGACAAATGGATGTGAAGCTATGCATGAACATTAATCCAAGCACTCAATTGGCCATTCTTAAAGACACAGTTGATGTTCTTCGTCGACATGACATTCACAAACTAGTTATACTTAATGGTCATGGTGGAAATAGTTTTAAATCGATGATCAGAGAATTGTCAGTTATTTATCCTAATGTTTTTGTTGCTTGGGCAAATTGGGTAGGAGCAGTAGACTGGAATTTATATTTTGATGAACCTGGGGATCATGCTGGTGAAATGGAAACCAGTGCTATGATGCATATTGCACCGGAATTGGTTTTACCACTTTCAGTAGCAGGTGATGGTTATGCCAAAAAGTTTAAAGTAAAGTCATTTAGCGAAAGCTGGGTGACAGCACAAAGAAAATGGACGGAGGTAACTAAAGATACTGGAGTAGGGAATCCTGCAAAAGCGACACCTGAAAAAGGGGAGAAATACCTAAATGATTGCGCCAAGAAGATAGGAGAATTTTTAGTTGACCTTGCGAATACTCCGTTGGATGATTTCTATGAGTAGTGTGTAATTGATTTAAAACACCCGCCAACCAATCAGTCCTAATCCAAAGGCAATTAGAAAAAAACCGGCAATATTAGTTGCGAAATCAATATGCTTTAGCTGAAGACTTTTTCTGATGTAACTAGCTGCAGCGATTTTGAGTAGGTCGGAACTTACAATGACAAACATGATAGTCCCTAGAAAAATGATGGTATTACTGATAGAGACTCCTCTTCCAAAAACTTGTGTTGAAATCACGCCTATCCAGAAGATATAAGTAAATGGATTGAGGGTATTGACTAAAAAGCCTTTCATCCAAAATCCTAAGTAATTCTTAGCAGAGTAGGTTTTTCCCTCAAAATTCACAGTGGCTTTGTGTTTGAGCATATAGGCTCCAATGATGATCATGACAAGCCCACCACCGATGCCCATGTATAAGTTAAACGTCTCACTTTCAAACAATTCTTTGACCAATGATACTAGATATAAGGAGGCACCTATAATAAGCATATCGCTGCTCCATATTCCGATTCCAACTGTCATTCCTGGCTTGAGTCCTTTTTCTAGTGAGGTTTGCACAAGCGCAACAAAAATAGGGCCCATAGAAACCGTTAGAATCAGTCCAAAACCTAAACCTTCAAGAAAATACTGCATCATAGCGTTCTGAGCTCACAATATAAATATACCATTACAATTAGGACGAAAAATATAAATAAGGATACAACAAAAAAGCCTCAATTTGCATTGAGGCTTTTTTGTTTAATGATTTGAAATTAGATCTTTCATGATGTACATGACTTCTTCAATATAGAAGTCTTTCTGCACCCCTTTTATCCATTCTTCATTTCTTGCTTGCTTTGACTCGTCTTCTGCCAATGCAACTTTATCTTGCTCCAAATTTTTTATCGCTAAGGATTCGATATCTACATCGTATAAATTTTCGAATTTATCTGCTGCCTTTTTTCTAGCATCCATTTTTGCTTCAAAAGCATCTAAGTCAAGAGGGTAGTTACTATCATCCCTCATCTCCTTCAATCTCTTTGCATTTTCCAAAACCATTTGGAAGTTTTCATTGCCAGCAATTCTTGCAGCACTATTTGTAACATAATAATCCATGTTGTCAATCACATAAGTATCCTGACCATAATCAACTTTGTCAATCTCAGACCAATCCATTGCATAGTCATAATCCTTTTCTCCAGTTTCAATATAGTGATAGTTGTCAGGAAGAATAATGTCTGGAATAACTCCTTTGAGTTGAGTCGAACCACCATTTACTCTATAAAACTTTTGCATGCTTATTTTTAGGTTACCCAGTGGCTTAAATTTATCATCACCTCTGAATGCTTCATCGAGATCAACAAATCTTTGTACTGTTCCTTTTCCAAAGGTTGATTTAGATCCAACTACAATTGCTCTCTTGTAATCTTGAACCGCTGCCGCTAAGATCTCTGACGCAGACGCTGAAAATTCATTGACCATAACAATTAATGGTCCAGTGTATTGTACATCATCGTCTTTGTCACTATATAAGAATGCATCCTTATTTCTAGGCTTTACTTGTACAATTGGTCCTTCTTCTATAAATAGACCCGACATGGTCACAACATCTCTCAATGATCCTCCACCATTGTTTCGAAGATCTAGAATAATACCATTAACATTGTTTGCTTTCAACTTTTCAACTTCAGCAGCAACATCTTTTGCACAACTGTTTCCCACTTTCCCTTCAAAACTATCATAGAATCTTGGAAGTTTGATATAACCAATGTTATCACTTACCTCAGGTATATCAAGAATCAATGACTTGGCAAAGCCTTCATCAATGATTACTTCATCTCTTTCGATTTCAATCACTTTCACTGTACCGTCGGTACTTTTTACTGTAAGGAAAACAATTGTTCCGGGTTCGCCTCGGATATAAGTCACAACCTCATCAACTCTCATTCCTTGAATATTAACTGGCTCATCTTCTCCTTTTTGCCTAACCTTCATGATCAAATCATTGGCTAGCAATTCTTTTCCTTTCCACGCCGGACCCCCAGCTATAATTTCTGAAACTTTTGTGTATTCACCATCTGCAACCAGACGTGCACCAATTCCTTTTAACTTTCCTCCCATTCTAATATCAAAGTCCTCTTTTTCTTTTGGATTAAAATAATCTGAGTGGGGATCGTATACATGAGTTAGGGTATTTACGAAAGTTTCAAAGTAATCTGATCTTTTAGTTTTTTCTAATCTAGTAAACCAATCTTCATACGACTCCTTCATCTCCTTTGTCGACTTGGATTTTATTTCGTCAAAACTTAGTTTAGTAACACTATCTTGTTGAGCTTCCTGAATGTCCTTAATTCTATCAATCAAATCATAGCTCAGCATATCCTTCCAGAATTGCTCAAGTTCAGTATCATTCTTAACGAAACTTCTTTTGTCAGAATCCATTTCAATCATTCTTTCTGATTGAAGAGGAATGTCTGTTTCGATTAATTTTCCGAAGATTGCTTTGGCCCTAGTGTGGCCATATTCTATTTTTTCCATGGATAGATCAAAAAATCCTGTTGTTCTAAGATTTACTTGATCATCAATTTGGGTTTTATATGCTTCGAGTTCTTTTATTTCAACTTCTGTCAAAAATCTCTTTCCATTGTCTATATAATCTAAGTATAGATCATACGTTTGTTTAGAAAAGCTATCGTCAATTGTCTTAGGCGAAAAATGATATGCATCTAGAAATCTAACTACAGCATCTAAAATCATACTTTCCTTTTCGGCGAAATTTACCTTTGGATACCATGCTGCAAATAAACCACTGAGGGCAAATAGACTTACTAATATTAAACTCTTCATATTCATTTTGTTATTTCAATTCTATCACTTTCTAAAATTAGGCATTTTTAACCTGAGAATCATGAGTTAAAAGGCCTTAATACAACATTAACGCTAGTAGTACTACATAATGTTTTGCCACGCAAGATACAAAATACATATAATATATTTTAATAATATGTAATGCCCTGAGATATAGCGATTTTAATTACTTCCGTAAATGTTTTTTTCGACAGAATGAACTTTTTTTATTCAGAATGAATTTCATTATTGAAAAAAATTAAGAATTTACTAAGCTTTAGCAAGGCTTATAAAATATATTTGCAGCAAAATAGACCTAATGGGAAGATTATTTGAAGTAAGAAAATCCAGCATGTTTGCCAGATATGATAGAATGGCAAAACAATTTACGAGGGTTGGAAAGGAAATAGTGATAGCTGTAAAAGCAGCTGGACCTGATCCTGATCACAATCCAGCATTGAGGAGAGCCATCCAAAATGGCCGTGCAGTCAACATGCCTAAGTCTAATATTGAGCAGGCGATTAAAAGAGCCTTAGGAAAGGACACCTCAAGCTATGATGAGGTTATGTTTGAAGGTTATGCTCCACACGGTATTGCAGTCATAGCAGAATGCGCAACTGATAATAACACGCGAACTGTAGCCAATGTAAGAGCTTGTTTTAGCAAAGCGAAAGGATCTTTAGGCACAAACGGTAGCGTCAGTTTTCAGTTTAATAAATATGCAGTTTTTCAATTGAATCCTGAAGGCCTGGATTTAGATGAGCTTGAGTTGGAGCTTATCGATCATGGTTTGGAAGAACTAGGAGAGGGGAAAAGTGAAAATGATGAGGATGTTGTGGTTATTAGAGCCACCTTCACCGAATTTGGAACAATGCAAAGTGCTTTGGAAGAAAAAGGAATGAAAGTGGTGAGTTCTGGTACGGAATGGGTGCCAAGCGTATTTTTAGAACTTGGAGAAGATGAAGCTGCAGATGTATTGAAGATGATTGCTAAGTTAGAAGAAGATGAGGATGTGAATAGGGTATTTCATAATCTGAAATAATAAAAATCTAATCCAAAAAAAAGTCCTGCATACATAGTGCAGGACTTTTTTTATTTACGGAAGTGATATTATTTTTTAACCACCACACTCTTTGCTATAAAACCTTTGCTAGTATCAAATTGCAAATAGTAATTTCCGGAAGGGATACCAAGGACATCAATTTTATTAACAAAACCAATCTCTTCTAAGCTAGTAATTTCTTGACCCAGCTCATTGATTAAAGTTATTTGATTTACTTGTTCGGTATTCTCGATGTCAATTTGAATAAAAGTGTCAGCTGGATTTGGAAACACATTTACGCCAAGTTCGGAAAACAATTCTTCTACACTGGTTATGAATACATTGACAGGAACTCTCTCGCTTACGCAAATATTTCCATTTGTCGTTTGTATCACACTTGCTACATAGAAAGTTATATCTATCGTTAAATATGGAGTAGTAAACTCTGGCCCTACTTCAATTACGTTGCCACCTTCTTGGGCACTATACCAAAGGATTCCTTCTCCCTCTGCGGTTAATGTAATGCTTTCACCAGATTGAATACTTATATCTGAAACAATTGGAGCTGGTGCTTCAACGACTAAGACTTCAACTATTTCTGAACTGAACAATTCCCCAGTACAGACACTTGTGCTTTGTACAAAGTATTCTCCAACTTCTGAAACAGCAATTTCACCTGATGTTTCACCAGTATTCCACATAAAATCATCAGCTTCAACAGTGGCTATTAGAAAGAGTGTATCTCCACCACATATTTCAACCTGTCCATTCGGAAAAATGCTTGGTGTTGCTTCTGTAAATACATCCACGGTTACTGAATTACTTGTGATAAAACAACCTGTAGTTGGATCAATCATGGTAGCAAAATAAATGCCTGCCTCACTAATTTCAATATTTGTATTGTCTGTGCCATCACTCCAAACTACATCTTCGTAAGTATTCAATGGAACAGATAATTCTAAAACTTCTCCTTCACAAATAGTTACTTGTTCATCTTGGAAAAGCATCACGTTATTTTGAACACATTCAATTTCTTGAATTAAATGTGTTGTGTTGATTTGCGGATTGATTTTAGTAGTTCTCATTCCTGTTGGCCAGGTAATAACTAAGCTATCAATACTACTTACCTCTCCCAATCCAAAGTGCGTCGTGAGTGAACTCATTGTACTAAAACTTCTCCCGGCTCTAATTTCTCTGGTTTGCTTGCCCCATGAACCAAAAATTTCTACTCTTGATCCTATACCATAGAGATTGCTTTCGATTCCTACCGCATTAATTTTTATCCAGTTGTTTTCATTTGCTCGATTAAACCAAAGACCATTTCCAACAATTAAGTCTAGAAATCCGTCATTGTTTAAGTCTCCGATACTACCGTTATTAAACATAAACATTGGAAAAGCAACGGGGGTGAAGGTAAGGTCTCCATTGTTTAGCCAAATTCTTTTTTTAGTATCTAAGATGATGTCTATAAATCCATTGTTATCAAAGTCATGAGCAAAAGACTCCAAAGCATCTTGGTCATTTGGATCCAATCCTGTTTCTCCAATAATATCTGTAAAATGGCCAGTGCCATCATTTAACATAAACCTATTATCTTGATCATGATTGGCGATGAATGCATCAAAATCTCCATCATTATCAAAGTCTTCCATATTGGTCACCCATGTTTGAGCATTGTCATTCATATTGATAGATTCACCTACTTCCGTAAATGTTCCATCGCCATTATTGTTGTAAAATAAATTTATACGTTCTGGATCGTCAAAATTTATAGTCGCTGCATAGCATTTAGAAATTTGTAAATCTTGATCTCCGTCGTTATCATAATCACACCAAACATTAGAGTAATTTCCAGCCAAATCGACAGTTGGCAACAAATTGATATTTGAAACAAAATTTCCATTTCCATCATTTTCAAAAATCTGATTAATTGCATTATCATTACAACTAAATAAGTCAAGATCCCCGTCCAAATCAATATCTACACCTGTTGTTCGTTGCACAAAATAATTGTCGGGTAAATCGGTCATGTTGAAACTATCCTCGATAGGGTCATAAATTATTATAGCCAAACCTCCATTTCTGCCTATTGCCAAATCAGTATATCCGTCTGCATTAAAATCTCCTCCAACTGCATTCCATTCGGCACTCAATATGCCATCAATAAGATATTGTTTCCGTTCGAATGCTCCATTAGGGTTTTGATAATAAATGATGAGGCCAGAATTAATAATAAGAACAACATCATCGAGGTAATCTCCATTCATGTCAGTGATAAAATCTTTCTGACTTGATAGATTGTTGTCAAAAACATCTGAAGTAGCAAGTTGAAATTCAATTTGCGCATGTAGACCATTCAATAAGCAAAGGAAAAATGAAACGAAAGCTACTTTGATAAGTGCCATAAGGTTTGTGATTAATTTACAATGAAATTAACCATTAAAACGATTCATATGTTCAAGAGAGGCGTTGTTTATTGTTATAATGTATTGTTTAACATAAAAAACTAATAACAATAACTTAGTTGCTCCACTTGATTTTTCTCATTCGGATGCTTTCAGGAGTGATTTCTAGATATTCATCATCCTTGATATACTCCATTGCCTCCTCTAAAGAAAATATGATAGGTGGTGCCAATTTAGCAGCATCATCTGCTCCTGAAGATCTCATGTTGGTTAATTTCTTACCCTTGATAACATTGATGTCAAGATCATTTGCTCTAGAGTTTTCTCCCAGAACTTGACCTTTATAGACTTGATCACCTGGTTTGATAAAAAACTTACCACGATCCTGTAGTCTATCTAGGGCAAATGCAAGCGCTTGACCTGCTTCCATTGAAACAAATGAGCCTTTGCTTCTTTCAGTGATTTCTCCCGAATAAGGTCGATATTCTTTGAATCGATGTGTCATAACTGCTTCACCTGAAGTAGCAGTCAACATATTATTTCTCAATCCAATTAATCCCCTAGAAGGAATATCAAATTCTAAATGTTGAACATCGCCTTTTGGCTCCATAACATTGAGTTGACCTTTCTTTTGCGTGACCAACTCAATCGCTTTACCTGAGTGAGCTTCCGGTACATCGATAACCAAGTGCTCGAAAGGTTCGTTTTTGACCCCGTCAATTTCTTTTATAAGTACTTGAGGTTTTCCAATCTGAAGTTCGTATCCCTCTCTGCGCATTGTTTCGATCAATACAGATAAGTGAAGAATTCCTCTCCCAAATACATTAAACTTATCCTCCGTATCAGTGTCTTCAACTCTAAGGGCAAGATTTTTTTCTGTCTCCTTATAAAGACGATCTCTCAAATGTCTCGATGTTACAAACTTTCCTTCCTTACCAAAGAAAGGGGAGTTGTTGATTGTAAACAACATACTCATTGTTGGCTCATCCACCGAGATCCTAGTCAGTGGTTCTGGATTTTCTAAATCTGCAATTGTGTCTCCAATATCAAAATCATCAAGTCCAATCACGGCACATAAATCTCCACTTCTAACAGTAGATACTTTCTCTCTTCCCAATCCAACAAATACAAATAGTTCTTTTATTCTTACTTTTTTCTGAACATTATCAGCTTTGCAAAGCATATAGTCTTGTCCTTCATGGAGATCTCCTCTTGAAACTCTTCCAATGGCAATTCTTCCAGTAAATTTTGAAAAATCCAAAGAGGTAATCTGCATTTGAGGTGTACCTTCCTTATATGGTGCTTCGGGAATATTTTCAATCACTGCATTTAAAAGCGGTTGTATATTATTGGTTGGTTGATTGTGATCAAAACTCATCCATCCGTGCTTTGATGATCCAAATAAAGTAACAAAGTCCATTTGGTCTTCTGTCGCTTCTAGATTAAACATCAAATCAAATACATCACCTTGAACATCTTCAGGTCTGCAATTTTCTTTGTCGACTTTATTGACAACCACAATAGGTTTCAATCCCAAACCAATCGCCTTGCTTAATACAAATCTTGTTTGTGGCATTGGTCCTTCAAATGCATCAACCAATAGCAAAACACCATCAGCCATTTTCAATACCCGTTCTACCTCACCACCAAAATCGGCGTGACCCGGAGTATCCAAAATGTTAATCTTAACACCTTGGTAATTAACTGATACATTTTTAGAAAGAATGGTAATTCCTCTTTCTCTTTCAAGATCATTGTTGTCCAAAATTAACTCTCCAGTATCGTTTCTAGAATCTAAAGTTTGGCACTCATGAATAATCTTATCTACCAGTGTTGTCTTACCATGATCGACGTGGGCAATGATGGCTATGTTTCTTATTGATTGCATAATGTCTATTAAGCGCGCAAAGATATAAAGATAGCGGTAGGGATGCTGAAATTATTTGATTATTTATGGCCTATGGGTTAATTATCACCTTATCAAAGTTACATCACCAGCTATAACTTGTTGTGAGCCATCATCGTAGAAAATCTCTAGAACATAAGTATAGACACCTGGGGTAGCTGGACTACCTAAAATGCTTCCATCCCAAGCTGCAGTAGGATCATTTGGTAAGAAATCGGAGTTCGTAAATACTTGGTTACCCCAACGATCAAAAATATAGAAATTGTCCACTTTGGTGATATGTTGTTCTGTCGAAAACGGAAAGAACAAATCATTGTCTTGTTCGTTAGGGGTAAATATATTGGGAAGAAAAACTGAGATGAATTTTACTACATCTATCCGGATTTCCACAATATCCTCACATCCATTTTCATCTACAACAATCACCTGGTATGCTTGATTTTCTGTGAGATTGGCAACAGGATTGGGGCAGTCGTCACAGCTCAGGCCTATTGAAGGTGTCCATTCTATAGATTCAATTTCTTCAAGAGGTTTGTTTAATAATAATTGTAGGGTAGTGTCAGTCGCCCAGCTTATGCTTATAGCCTCATCGATCATTGCTTCTACCGATTCTGGCAAACTTAGATTCAATATGGTATCAAGAACACAACCATTAGAATCTTGAATCTGAATAAAGTGTGAACCCTCAAATAAAATTGATTCTATATCGTCAGATTGCCAAGTCGGATTCGCTTGATCTGTTGAATACTGGTAAGGCCCAATTCCTCCTTCTACTTCAATGCTACTAATAAAAAACTTTTCATCGCCACATAGCGGTTTAATAATAGAAAAATCAAAATCGAATGGAATGTCTTGTTCTGCATCTACTTCGATAAGCGATTCGGTAAAGCAATGATTTATAGGGTTGGTTACTATCGCGCTGTATGTTCCTGTTTGATCAGATTCAATTGCATCTTCGTTGCTAATAATTTCACCATCAAAGTTCCATTCATAATCTAATGCTTCTTCTGGATTGTCAACTTCAATAGTCGATAGAGGTTTGTTGCAGGTAATCAAACTGGATAGCAGTGACAGGTTGGGACTTATTGTGTCTATGGTTATCATAGCAGTATCAAAACCAATGCAGCCGTTTGCAGCAGTTTCTATCACCATTATATTTTCTTGAGTATCGGGTTGATAACTATTTTCTGTAGTTGAATTTCCATCTGCGTCTATCCATTCAAAATTGGACAAAGGATCTTCATCGGATATGGACATTGAACCTTGCGTGTTCAAGCAGTCGATATTTTGTACCAATATTTGCGGGCTTGGCGGTATGGTATCAATAAAAATTTCAAACTCGGCAGTGTTGGTACATCCACTTGCTGCTGTGACTTGCACAGACCATAGACCGGGAGTAGGAGTAGTCAAAGTTCCATTTCCAAAATTAATATTGAAGCCATCTTCGTGCGTTGCAGTAAAACCAGCAAGTAATTCATCGGAGTCTATGGCAATGACCGTTGTAGTATCTATACAAGTTATGTTTGTTGGTTGAATGACTTCAAATTCGGGAAGTTCTATATTTCCAATTACATTGATTAGATATTCATTGGTACATCCGTTTTCTCCTGTTAAAAACAATTGATAATCTCCAGTGTCTTTTGCAATCAAAAACATTCCACTTTCTGTTTCCAAATTTGGAAGTATCCACTCGTATTCATAATCTCCATCAGGGAACAGATTTATTTCTGCTTCTTGAGCTGCACAAGTTAATTGAGGAACTTGAAAGGTTAAGGTAGGTGGTATCATGTCAATGGTGACATTTGCGGAAGCGGAAGTCTCACAACCATTGAGTGTATCAATAGCATTTATTAAAACCATGCCAGGAATATCTGTCATAAATGTATCTCCCTGAAAAATCTCTGCAGCATTACTCCATGTATACAGTACATTCTCTTGAGGATTTGTGACAGCGAGAATTGCTTCATCATCTATACAATTTATGTTTGTATTTTGTAAAATTGGGTTTGGTGTAACAGTATCTTGCTCAATCACAAATGGAAAACTATCTGTACAACCATTCGTTCCTGTAACTTCTATCATGTGCTGACCTCCTTCAACTATTATCAACGAATTGTCCTGTACAAACCCATCGGGATCTGTCAGTAAGATAGATTGAAGTTCAGATATTGAATCAATACTTAATTCCAACAGCGTATTATTGCAACTCAACGGGACTATACCTTCTACCTCAAATTGAGGAAGCTCCACATCAGATTGAATTTGTAAAGAAATTCCTACGGAGCATTCATTATCGGCAGAGATACTCACAGTATAGTTTCCAGCTTCATCTACAGATATACTATCTTCTAGACTGACCGTACCATCAGGTAAGGTCCATTCATAATTATAATCTTCATCCAAGCTATTGAACAACAAATCTTCTATGTCATCGCAATTGATTGTTGGGATGGTTATACTCTGAGCAGGAGGAATGGTATCCACACTTATGTAAATGGAGTCTATGGCCACACATGTGCCTCCATTACCAGCAGTGGCATAATACCAGCCTTGAGTTTCAATCTCTAAATTATTAATAGGTCCATTTGAGTCTGACCATTCAATAGAGCTGTAATTACCTGTTGCTGAAAGTAAAGTTTGATTGCTGTTGCAATTAATATCATCTCCTTCAATATTAAGTGTAGGAAAATTTCCTGTAGATAATATTGTAAACGATTCTTCAGAAAAACATCCATTTGGATTAATAGCAACTAGTGTTACGTCCCCTGGTGAAGAAAAATCCATCATTGGGCCACCAGACATAGTAGACAAATCGGGAAAGGTCCAATTGTAATCTACGCTTGGGTCATAATTGTTTATTCCAACTGATATACTTGTCGCATTACAATCTAATTCAGGTATGGGTGTCAATTCTAATATTGGCACGTCAAGGTTTGCATAAATCTCAACTTCTACATCCACAGAGCAGGCATCATCATCTGTTACTACCAAGAAATATGTGCCTGGAGTATCAACAACAATATCATTCCCAGATTCATTAAATGAATTTGGTCCGGTCCAGTTCAAATTGAAAATGCCGTTATAGTTTATAGAAAGTAGGCTAGTAGGATTATTGCAATCAATGGTGTTAGCTTGATTGATAGTGATTTGTGGATCAAACGTAATTACTGGTATTTCAATAAAATCATTAGCAATGCAACCATTTACTGCTTCTACGACAACAGAGTAAAATCCACCAACACTTACAGTAGTATTGGTAACTAAGTTGCCGTCTGCATCATACCATTCAATGCTATTCACGATATCTTGGCTGTCCACAATAAGCTCAGAAGTTGGATTGTTGCAGTCGATAGGGTTACTAAAGTAAGCTTCAATCACAGGCAAGTCGGCATCTAGTCCAACGTCTATAAAAGACGTAGCAGTGCAACCATTTGTGACATCCGTTACAGTCACTTCATATAAGCCAGGATCACCAGCTTGTAATATATTGTCATCGCTGTATAAATCACCTTCCCGATACCATTCATATTCGTAATTGACATCATCAAAGTCATTAAAGATATTTATAAAAGAATCATCGCATAAAAGTATTGGGTCAATTGGACCTAGGTCGATTTCTGGGGGAATTAAATTATCTTCTACATCAAAAAAATGTATAAAACCACAGCCAATCGCATCAGTAACTTCAACCATGTATAAACCTGGCTCGTATATAAATGCATTGCCGTTGTTGTCATCATCTATGATATTAAAGTCAGCATTTGACCATTGATAAGTAAAAGGTTGGAATGATCCATCGGCATTTAAGCTCAATTCTAACTCGGCCGTATTGCAGTCGAAAAAATCTGGTAGATCCGGGTCGATAGTAAGGTCTCCAACAGAAACATTTAATTCTTTTTCATCACTGCACAATTCTCCAAAGAAAATATCATCAATAGCAAAATCATTTCCCCCAGCAGAAGTGTTTTGATTTAAGACACAAATTTCTACAGCTCCAGTTAAGGTTGAAATCCAATACTCTTGTACTTGGACCCATTGACAAGTAGATCCAGGTGGTCCTAAAACATCTCCTATTTCATCACCATCAATTGAGAACTGCAACAAAGCAGGGGAGCCAGAATTGACTGATTGCGCCCATGCGCTAAACTCGTATTTCTTTCCTTCTTCAACAAGGATATTGTCTTGGCACCAAATTAATTGTTGAGAGGCAGCACCATTTACAACCATCTGTAAACTTCCCATTGGTGCACATGCATCAAAATTATTGTGCCCGAGTGATGGGTCATCCATAATTTCATAAACACCTTCACAGCCAAGAAAACCTGCTGGGTGTGATGCGCAAGATGTTGTTGCAATTAAATAGTCAGTTGTAAAGGAGCCATCATCACCTCCTTCAAAATCACCATTCGTTATTAAATTTGGTCCTGGGATTGAGCCATAGGCAGTAAAGGTGAAAGTGGTATTCACATCAACAAAAACTGTTAGGTCAACTTCACTATCGTTGAAATATCCTTGATCGGAAATCCAATTGAAGCATGATTCTGATCCATTGATGATTCCTTCGAGATCAACATCATCTGGCTCGCATATGGTAATATCCGCTGGAACATCCACTGTGACATCACATTGGCCATACGTGAATACATGACTTGAAAGTATTAAGGTAAGAAGAATTAAAAGGCGTGCCAATGAATATCTGTGTTTGAAGCTATCAAAATAAGAAGTTTGATTAAATTGTAGGGCGATTTCCTCATTATTCTTTAATAAACTGACCAAATGAAGACTAAAAGAATTAAATACTTACTTGTATTGAGCCTTTTTCTTGTTATTGAGCTCTCCGCTCAAATTAAGACTGAAAATTTTGATGCATTAAAATTTCGATCAATTGGACCTGCTGGGATGAGTGGTAGGGTCACAGCTATCGATGCTGTGGTTTCAAATAGCAATATTATTTATATAGGAACTGCATCGGGTGGTGTTTGGAAATCAAAGAATGGAGGAATCACATGGGATCCTATTTTTGATGATCAAAAAACACTTTCTATAGGTGCCGTAAAAATCAATCAAAACAATCCCGATGAAATATGGGTAGGAACAGGAGAAGGAAATCCGCGAAATTCTCATAATAGTGGAAGGGGAATTTTTAAGTCCATAGATGGAGGAAAAACTTGGACAGATTTAGGCCTTGAAAATACCAGAGTTATCCACAGAATTTTAATCAATCCACAAAATTCAAAAGAGGTGTATGTTGGTGCCTCAGGATCTGCTTGGGGAGCAAGTGAAGATCGAGGAGTTTTTAAAACAACTGACGGTGGAAAAACTTGGAATAAAATCTTGTATATAAATGACCGAACTGGTGTGGCGGACATGGTGCAAGATCCCAATAATCCAAATAAAATCATTGCTGCCATGTGGGAGTACGGAAGAACTCCATGGGATTTTAACTCTGGAGGAGAAGGATCTGGAATGCACATCACATATGACGGCGGAGAAACCTGGAAGCGCCTTGGGACAGAAGAAGGAATGCCTGAAGGAATATTGGGTAGAATTGGAATCGCCATTGCGCCTTCAAAACCTAACATTGTCTATGCACTAATTGAAGCAGAAGAGAATGGTTTTTATAAATCAACTGACGGAGGCGAGAATTGGGAATTGATATCAACAAAAGGAATTGGTAATCGTCCTTTTTATTATTCTGAAATATATGTCGACCCAAGCAATGAAAATAGAATCTTCAACCTTTGGAGTTATGTGTCAAAGTCTGAAGATAGTGGTAGAACATTTGAGACCATCATGGATTATGGCAATTCAGTACATCCAGATCATCATGCATTTTGGATTGATCCAAATGATCCATCTTACATGATAGATGGAAATGACGGGGGATTAAATATATCAAGAGATGGAGGAGATAATTGGAGATTTGTACACAACCTCCCAGTTGGCCAATTTTATCATGTCAATGTCGACGATGATTTTCCTTACAACGTATATGGCGGAATGCAGGACAATGGTAGTTGGGTTGGTCCAGGCTTTGCGCTTAAGTCCGGTGGAGTAACTGAAGCTGATTGGCAAGAGTTATATTTTGGAGATGGATTTGATGTTGCTGCTTTACCAAATAATAATCGATACGGTTATGCTATGTCTCAAGGAGGTAACATTGGTAAGTGGGATAAACTTACAGGTCACACTGAATTCATCAAACCCAATGTGGCAGATAGCTTAGATCAAAGATTCAATTGGAATGCTCCTTTGGCATTGGACCCATTTAACGAAAGTGGATTATATTATGGAAGTCAATACGTCCACTATAGTCCTGATGAAGGAAGAACTTGGGAAACCTTATCGGGGGATCTCACAACAAACAATCCAGATAAGTTGCATCAAGATAAGTCTGGCGGCTTGACAATTGATGCAACAAATGCAGAAAACCATTGCACATTGATTGCGATTGCACCATGTACTTTTGATAAAAAAGTTATCTGGGCAGGCAGTGATGATGGAAAGTTGCATGTCACGAAAAATGGAGGGGATACTTGGACTGATTTATATTCAAAATTACCAGGTGCGCCAAAAAATGGATGGATACCTCAAATCGAAGTTTCTAAATTGAATAAAGGAGAAGCATTTGTAGTTGTAAATAATTTTCGACAAGATGATTGGTCAGCGTACTTATATCATACCAACAATTATGGAGCAACATTTACCCGCATCGTAAATGACAGGAATGTTGAATCTTTTGTTTGTAGTGTTGTGCAAGATCCCAAGCAAGAAAATTTACTTTTCCTTGGTACAGATGGTGGTCTTTATCTTTCATTTGATAAGGGCAGCAATTGGCAACTATGGAATGATGATTTACCTAGAGTGCAAATACGAGATATGAAAATCCAAGAGACGTTCGATGATTTGGTTTTAGGAACTTTCGGTAGGGCTTTTTGGATATTGGATGATATAAGTCCATTGAGACAAATAGCATCAGATGAAGCAGTTTTGAATAGTGAACTTGTTTTATTTGATCCACCGAGTGCTTATAAATCTTATCGTAAATCTTACCAAGGAGTGAGGTTCTATGCTCAAGCCACTTTTCAAGGTAAAACAAAGCCTTATGGAGCACAATTAAGGTATTGGAAAAAGCCAAAAGAAATAGATGATAGTGAAGAAGAAAAGCAGGAAGTTACTGAAGAAACAAAAAAGAAGAAAAGAAAAAGGAAGCAAGCTGAGCCCTCAAAGGAAATAGTGAAAGAGGAGAAGGGTGAAATGAAAAAGGATAAGAAGAAATCAAAGCCCGTAATGTATGTTTTTAATAAAGATGAAGATACTATAAGAACTCTAAAGCCAAAACTTAAGGAAGGAATGAATTCTGTAACTTGGTTTATGGATCAGAAAGGGGTCAACTCACCCTCTAGAAGCGTGCGAAAGGAAAAACGTGAACCTGGGAATGTGCCAGTACCTTATGGGATCTATAAAGTAGTGCTCATCGATGGTGAGCATAAAGATTCAGTAAATATTACAGTAAAAAGGGATCCTAGGATTGACATCGAAAATTCTGTGGTTGAAAAAGGTATTGCTGCTCAAAATGAATTCAATAAAATAATTGAGAAAGCAGCTGAGGCTTTTGATCAACTAAAAGAATCGAAGAAAACAATTGGGCTGGTGAATGATGTAATCAAAACTCAGGAGGATACTATTCAAAATGAATTTAAAACAATGACTGAAGATTTAAATACAGAAATAGATTCTTTAATGAATCTTTATATGGATCCAGAAGGTTTAAAAGGGATTCAACGAAACCCAAATACCTTGACTGGCCGACTATGGAGAGCACGTTCATATCTGAGAGCAACCGAAGGGCCTCCTTCTCCAAATGGAATGATCATCATAAATGAAGTAACTCAACAAGCAAAAGATATTATAGATGGCGGAAATGAGTTTTTCCAAACCGACTGGCTAGAATATAAAGCTAGATTTCAAGAACTCGAACTTAAAATATTTGAAGATTTTGAGCCGGTTAAGATTGAATAAGAAATTACGGCATCAACATTTTATTCCTCAAGTAGAATGTTGATGTCTTCTTCTAGGCGTAATATATCTTCTTCGATCAAGCCAGTGTAGATACCTCGTATTCTTCTTTTCTTATCGACAAGGATGAATTTGTCTGTGTGAAGAAAATCTGTCTCATCATCGTTGAATCCAAATTTCTCATCCGCAAAGTATGATTTCCTAGCAAGAGTATATATTTCATCCTCATCACCTGTCAGCAGTTTCCATTTTTCATAATTTACTTCCATATTTTCGGCATACTGATTTAATACAGGAACAGAATCTTTCCACGGCATGACGGTATGCGAAATCAATTGAAAATCCTCATCATCTATAAATTTATTTTGTAAGCGCTCCATGCTTAAAGTTAATTTAGGGCAGATGGTTGGGCAGCTTGTGAAGAAGAAATCAGCGACATATATTTTGCCATCTAAATTTTCATTGCTAAATCTCTTTCCATGATGATCGGTAAACTCAAAATCACCTATGGTATGAATGTCGGTGTATGTTTTGTCATTTGGGCTGATCCATTCTGGAGTATAATCTGTAGAATTGTAAAAGGGTAGAGTAGAGCCTCCCGAACCATTTGGGTTTGTATTATTCTTACAAGAGATAAAGCTAAGTCCTAGGATGAAGCAGAGTAACCCAATTCTCATTGTGTTGGGGATTTAAATATCAAAGAATCTTTGCTTGGATTGCTAGCAATGCCATTCATGCAAAAGGAAGAGAATAATAAACCGTATTTTCTTCCATCTTTTATAATGATGTTTTTAATGACTTCTCCTTTTATGGTGAAAAGCTTTTCAGATACGAGCTCTCCGTTTTTATATTGGCGCTCAAGTTGAAGATTTCCATCTGGAAACCATTCTCTGTGAATCCCCTCTTTAATGCCATCTTTTATGAAAGATTCGGTCGCCATATTTCCATTTGAGTGGTAGCTATGGATTGGCTCAAGATCAAGATTGGTGCTTGTGTTTTCCATTGCACCATAGCCACATCCCATGATGTAGAAAGAGCAAAGAATACTAAAAAATATATTGAGTTTTTGCTTCAACTGTTACTTTAAGATTAAACTAGCCAATTAAAATTACTTTTAATTGGCTAGTCATTCAAATCTTTAAGTATAATTTATTGTACAGCTACAAATGAAGCGGTAGTTGTTTGCTCTGCTGTTCCTGCAGTATGACCCCATACTTTTGCAGTGAGTGTAAGCTCAGTTCCTGGCTCGACATTGATATCGACATCGTCATGAAGCTCATAATGGCCACCATCAGTGTGTACATGAGCTACAGATGGTCCGTCATATAGAACTTCTCCAATATCTGTGGTCAATTGAACATTGACATGATGCACTGTTAATCCATTAGGTTCATCAAAATCAACATGAATATGCAGACTTTCTCCAGCAGTTATTTCTGCGCCATTAGGAGAATTTATAGTAATACTATATTCGGGAAGGGAAGGTGCTTCCTCAGGTTCGTCGTCTTTGCAAGCGCAAATGCTTACAGCTAATAAAAAATAAAGTAATAGTGCGTTTAATTTCATGTTTGATTTAGTTTGAATAATTATTCTTCAAATTTATCGTCAATAAAAATCAAATGCAAAAATTTAATTATAATTTTTTTTATTATCTGAATAACGAATCTTGCTTACGACAATTGTATACATAAGCATTATTTTCTATGTCTTCTTCATTGCATGTTGTTATATACTAGTTACTTGTACAAAAGTTTCTTTTTAGACATACTGGCCAAGCCTTTGTGTCACTTTTACTCTTAATTGATGGTAGTGTTTATTTTGATAAGCTTATAAATTGTATATTTAATTAGATATTTAGAGTATTAGTTTTGATACGTTTCACAATCGAAAATCTAGCATATGTTCTTCCAAGATCAAAGTAATCAAAATAATCAAAACCAAGATGTTTCACAGCAAGTCGATGTGGATGCAGGAATGATATTGGAAAAGATAGACAGTTGGGTAGACGGCTTTGTGCGCCTACTACCAAATATGGCAGTAGCCTTTGTGTTGATGCTTATAGCTTTTTTCGCAGGCAAATTTATTGGGAGGTTAGTAGAGAATAGTGCCAAAAAAAGGGGTCGTGCAAATTTGGGATTGATGTTGGGAAGTTTTGCGAAATATGCAATTGTGATTGCTGGTATTATTCTAGGAATGACAATCATAGTACCTAGTTTAAATCCTGGTGATTTGATTGCAGGTCTTGGTGTTTCATCTGTTGCCATTGGTTTTGCATTTAAAGATATTCTACAAAATTGGATGGCAGGCTTGTTGATTTTAATTCGTCAACCCTTCGAAGTTAAAGACCAAATAATAGTAAATGGTTTTGAAGGAACTATTGAAAAAATAGAAACAAGAGCAACTATCATTCGGACCTACTCAGGAGAGCGAATAGTGGTACCAAATAACCAAATTTATACCAATACTCTAACTGTAAATACAGCATATGATATACGTCGTTCTCAATATGATATTGGAATTGGTTATGGAGATAATATGGATAAAGCAATGGAAGTTTTGAAAAAAGCTATCTCAGAAGTAGAAGGAGTAAATAAAGAAAAGGGGGTAGAAGTCTTACCATGGGATCTTGCTGCAAGCTGGGTAACTTTGAGGGTTCGTTGGTGGACAGAGAGCCATAGATCTGAAGTGGTTAAGACAATGGTGAAAGTTATTCACGCTATTAAAAATTCATTGGACGACGCCAAAATTGATATGCCATATGATACTAAGGTTCATTTATTTCACGACCAAACGGATGCAGCAGACGGCGATCGTGAAAAACAAAGAGAAGGATGGCCCGCGGGAAAAGATGAGGAATCAGCAACTCCTGCTTGGAGAGCAAAAATAAAGGAGGAAAAGTCATCAGGAAAAGAAACAATGCAAAGCAAATCAAATTCTGGAAGCAAAACAGAAGATAAAGAATAAATCATATCTAACATGTTTAGCATTACAAGGTAGCATTACTTGAGTTTCAAATTTCGGTAGTCTGATACAGTCCTTTTATTCTTTTAGAGAATATCTAATTTTGCCAGCTACAATTGTATGTAAGACTTTGATTTTTTCAATATCCTCTTCTTTGCAAGTAAGGATATTTTTATCGAGCACTACAAAATCAGCATATTTACCAATTTCAATACTACCTTTTTTATCTTCCTCAAATCCTGCAAAAGCTGGAGCCATAGTATAGGAATATAATGCTTCCTCCCTAGTCATTCTTTGTTCGGGTATAAATTCCATTTTTGGGTTTTGTCTTTTTCGAGTCACAGAAGCATATATACTTGCCAATGGATTGACGTCTTCGACAGGTGCATCTGTACCATTTACAACAACTGCTCCTGCATCAAGTAAAGAACGCCAAGCATAAGCTCCCTCAGATGCCCGCTCATGCCCTAACCTTGTTTCTACAAACGGCGCGTCTGATGTGCAATGAATTCCTTGCATAGAAGCAATTGCTCCAATTTCTTTAAATCGTGGAATATCTTCAACGTGCAAATGCTGGGCATGCTCAACACGCCATCTTAAATCTGCACTATTGTCTTTATTCTTATAAGCTTCAAATATGTCTAAGGTTGCCCGATTTGCTTTATCCCCAATTGCGTGTACACATAATTGCATATTGTTGTCATAAGCCATTTGTGCAATCTTTTCTACCTCGGTTACTTCAGTTGTATTTTGACCATAAAAATCTTTTTTATCATCATATGGTTTCAATAACCAAGCGCCATGTGCTCCCAGTGCTCCATCAAGTTCCGATTTTACAGCTCGGCAGGTATAGAAGCCATCCCCTACATCAAGCATTCGACAAACACTTAGCTTACCTTGTATTTCTTCAGCACTATGTCTCACCATCACCCATAGTCTTAAATTGTGTTCTCCATTTCTAGCCATTTCCTCATACCACTTCAATTCATGAAATTTTGACCCCGCATCTTGAAATGAGGTTATCCCCTTCGATAAGCATTCTTCTTCTGCTTGTTTAATAGCATCCTTCCATAATTCTTTTCTTTTTTCTTCAGGCATCTCATTGAGGTATTCCTGGTAGGCAGTTTGGATTGGACCCATCCCTCTTTCCTCAAAGATTCCTATAGCTTCTCCATCGCTGTCTCTGATGATATTTCCTCCTGCTGGATCAGGCATCTCTTTATTAATGCCTGCAATTTCCATTGCTTTTTCATTGGCAAAAAGAGAGTGTCCCGATGCATGAATTAATATAACTGGATTGTCTTTTGATAATTCACTAATAGATTTATGGGTGGGATATTTACCGATGGCTTCTACTGGCACTTCTGTAAATTTTTCCTGGTGCCATCCTCGGCCATAAATCCATTCGTTAGGACCTAGCTCTCTCACCTTATTCTCCACCTTGGCCGTAATTTGTTGCCAGGAAGTATCTGCTAAAAAATTTAAATTTTGAATACTTTTTCCAAGATTGGAATAGTGCCCATGTCCTTCTATAAACCCAGGCATTAGAAATTGCCCTTCCATATCATGAACTATTGTTTTTTCTCCCTTATGCTTATTCAGCAATTCTTCAGACATACCAAGCATGCTGATTTTACCATCTTTAATTCCGATTGCATCATAAGCAACTGCGGCTTCTACAATCGGATAGATTTCGGCATTGGTTATGATGGTGTCTAGTAATTTGTCATCATTGTCGCATGCTGCTAGTATTAAGCATGAAAATAATAACAAAATTTTGAAGGTCTTGATCGAAGATTTCATATTATAAAAATATCTTTGGGACAAGATAATCAACCATATGTCAAAAAGCATTTCGGAGTTACAAAAAATTTACACAACAGCTCTAGACAGTGTATCTCTACCTGAAATTACACCTAATCTATATCAACCAGTTGACTATTTATTAGGGCTTGGAGGTAAGCGGATTCGTCCAATCTTGGTCTTGGCAGGGTATAATTTATATGGAGATGATTTTTCTAAGGCACTTCCTGCTTCTCATGCAGTGGAATTTTTTCACAATTTCTCTTTGATGCATGATGACATTATGGATGAGGCGGATCTTAGACGTGGAAAAGTAACTGTTCACAAAAAGTATAATATAAACACGGCTATTCTTTCTGGTGATGTTATGTTGATCAAAGCCTATGAATTTTTAGAAGCTTTTCCTCCTGAATTACAAATCAAGTTGTTCAAATTATTTAATGCCACTTCCGTAAAAATTTGTGAGGGGCAACAAATGGACATTGATTTTGAAACTAGAGATGATGTGAGTATAAATGAATATCTAGAAATGATTACAAAAAAGACTGCAGTATTGTTAGGTTCCGCATTGCAATTTGGGGGAATGATTGGTGGTGCTTCTGAGTTAGATTCTACGCATCTAAATGGCTTTGCAAAAAACATGGGTATTGCTTTTCAAGTGCAAGATGATATCTTGGATGTTTTTGCCTCTTCTTTGGATTCAGGCAAAACAGAAGGTGGAGATATTCTACAAAAGAAAAAGACCTACTTGTATCTTAAATCATTAGAATTACTTGATGACAAAGATGCAGAGAGATTAAAATTCTTGTATTCTAATCAAACAGAAATTCAAGGAGATGAATTGGTAAAAGAAGGTAGAGGATTAATGAAAAGTTGCCACGTTAAAGTTTACGCCCAGGAGCTGAAAGAAAATTATCAACAACTTTCTTTTTCACATTTGGATTCTGTTTCAATTGAGAAATCCAAGAAAGAAGTATTGAGATCGTATGCAACTGTCCTTCTAAATAGAACTAGTTAGAATTCAAATAATTCATCAAGAAGTTCAGGCCTAGTTGTATCATTATAGTTACTTGTGCACATTTCACCAGTTCCAGGCTCCATGATGCTTAAGCAGATATTGTTTGGACCAGAAACAGTCGTATGGCTTCTATTTAAAACGCAATGTCCAAGTTCATGGAACATTACATATTCTTTCTCTAGCTCAGTAGATAGCTTCCAAAAGACAGGATCAATAGCTATCGCTTGATTGACACCATTATCATCTCTTCTACATCTTCCAATGACAGCATCATCAGGAATATTTTCAAATTGAACCGTGATGCCCAATGAATCGATGCTAAGGTTAACATCTCTTTCATTGGCTTCGAAAATAAAGCTTTCAATATATGGCAATAAATCCGGGTCAATTGCAGGTTCTTCATCAGGAGAACAACCCCAAACTAAAAGGCTCACAATCGAAATAAACGCAAAAGAATAAATATACTTTACCATAAAATTAAATCTTATAAGAAACAAACGTTGAAAACGCCCAAATAGTTGTCATTCTACTTTATCAAATCTATGAAGAAAATAGCCAATAGTCAAAATTATAAATACCGCTAAATGGGTAAAATAAGCCCCCTTATGACCAAGGTAAGCAGAATTAACCATGCCATAACATTGGAAAGTAACAAATAACTGAAAGCCCATGGCCAAAAGATATAACTGTAGAAAAAGCTTGGAATGCTCTCTCACGGACAGATTGATAAACAAATAGGCCAAAGCAAAACAACAAGCCAGTAAACTGTATAATTTGATAATAGGAAAAGATTCTGGATACGCAGTGCCTTGAAAGTACAGTAATTCGGGGTATAAGTACAAAATTAATCCGCCAATACCCTCAATTATAATATGTGCCCATAGGAATTTCTTCATTACACAAAGAAAGGCCTAGCTAATAATAAAATAGTAATTTTGCAGCATGAATTCTCAAAAGAAGCAAGAAAAAGAAGATGCGATAATAGATGCTGCCGAATCTGTGTTTCGTTCAGTAGGTTTTAAGAACGCTAAAATGGATGATATTGCTAAGGTAGCAGGTATTACAAAGGTTACTTTGTATTCTTATTTCCAAAGTAAAGAGAACCTATATTTGAGCATTACCTGGAGAGCAGTAAACCTATTGACCAAAAGCTTCAATGATATTGTAGAAAGGAACAAATTCAAACCAAAATTAGAAGTGGTCCTTTCACTGGTTGAGTCATTTATGGATTTCTGTTCACATAATTTTCTTTACTCAGAGGCACTACTTGATTACTTTGAAATGAATCGATCAAGCGACTCTGGAAAAGATACTTCTAAGCTCACAGAGGCGGTACTCCAAAGTACTTACTACAAACGCATTCAACAAATTCAAAATCTCCCTTTCAAGATTATTTCTAGTGAAGTAGCCAAAGGTCAAGAAGAAGGTAGCATACTCATGACCATCGATCCAATGCTCTATACCTTGCATGCGTGGACTGCATCTCTTGGATATATAAAGGTTATAAACTCAACTGGCTCTCCAACAATCTTTAATATTGATTTTAGCAAGCTAAAGCAAATGAATTTAAAGTTAGCTGAGCAGATTCTTTTAGGGAAGATAGATTTAGGGGAGAGTAATGTTTGCTAGTTAACAATCAACCTAACTCGGCGTATGGTACTACATTTTTGAAGTAGCTGTAGATTTAATCAACTCACTGAATATTACTGACATATTGATTAAAGGCACCTTTGATGAAGAAATTTTCGGCAACAATCTTTATATAGAGCGATTTGGAAGCTCAGTTATAATTGATGAAATTTATTTTCCAGAACTAGAAGATGCGAGATACATTGATGTCCAATATTTGCAGGAAATTGATGTAAATGGACTACAAAATTAGGATACCTTGATTGTATCTAAGCAAGACTTAGTTGGCGATCAGAATTTTACTAATCTTCCGGAGCTAAAATATCTTTCATTCATAGGGTCTGCTTAATCCAGCCAACCACAAGCTACTTGTATAATAGGAGACATTCCAAAGATTGAATCAATTAGTATAGACGGAGATAGAACTGTTTTAGTTCTTAATGACGATTATTTAAATTTTGAATCATTATACATTAGGGATTTTATTTTTGAAGATTTAGAAGCTATTTCCAATTTTTTATCGCTGAGAATTCTGCAGCTAGTATTTTGTAATATTGATGAGATAATTTTATTGCAAACCATAATTATTGAAGGGAATATATTTTCAGAATTCAAAATAGAAAATCTATTACAACTCTCTACCGTTGAGATTAGGCACAATCTAATCAACCTTATAGAGATACTAATTGTCTAAATATCTTCGGCTTTCACGCTAATAATAATCTATTTGAAAAGTTAGATTAATCAATAAGCCTAGGATCTGTTTGTTAATTATCTATTCATAATAATCCTTTAAGCTATTTGAATATCAACGACAATGGAAAATTGCTGGTTTTTAATTCAGTTAATGACAGTCTGTATATTCCAGAAGGCTTAAGAATATGTGCAGATGAAATTGATCTGGATAGAATCGTTCCAAAGCTTGAAGCGTCAGAATTGATGAATTATAGTGTCAGTAGCTTTTGTCTATTAAATAGAGAAGAGGGATATTTTGCCTTAGTTGGCACAGTAAAATTGGATGTTGAAAACGATGGTTGTGATGCAGATGATATTAATGTTGGTAATGCAAAATTTTATCTAGAGGGTGAAGGCGCAGGTGGTTATTATCTAACTGACTCAGAAGGAAATGTAAGAATGAATTTCTATAAGGTGAGTATAGAGCCACTATTGAAACAGGAGTTGGAAACTATTTTGAGGTGTTACCAGAAAGTGTTGATCTTCAATTTCCAGATGATGGTACTACAGCCAATCAAGATTTCTGTTTTCAGAAAACAGCAGAAGGTTTCAACGACTTACAAGTGTACATACCAAGCCATGGTATTTTTAGACCGGGCTTTGATGAAGAGATTGTGGTAGTTTGTAAAAATATCGGTAATACCAATTCACCCGCTACGATTACATTTAAAGATATTTACGATTTTGGTTATTTTATTTCAAGTTTACCAGCTGCAAAAGAGAATGATGGTGAATTGTCAATAGAAGTCGGTAAGTTACTTCCATTTCAAGAAGGAACAGTTAAGGTAGTTTATAAATTGAATCCCCCGACGGATCCTTTAAATCCTTTGCAGGATGGTGATTTAATTTGCTTTGAAACAACTGTTGCCCTTCATGATAATGAAGTGTCTGAAGACAATAGCAACCACGAAATATGTGTAACTCTTATAAATTCTTATGATCCCAACAATAAGACCTGCCTTGACGGGATTATATAAACCCAGAGATGATAGGTGACTTTGTAAATTACAAAATCAGATTTGAAAATACTGGTACGGCTGAAGCAGTTAATATCATTGTGAGAGATACCATTGACACAGATAAATTTGATATTAGCTCATTGGAGATTGTACATGCTAGTCATGACATGTACACCATCATCAAGGAAGAGAATGTTGTAGAATTTATTTTAGAAGGAATCTACTTGCCATTATAGTATGAATTGAACGATGGTTTTCTTGTCTTTAAAATTAAAACTTGGCCAGACTTGCAAGAAGACGATTTGATTACAAATTCTGCAGGGATATTCTTTGATTATAATTTGGAGTTAGTTGATGTACAAGGATGATTATTGAAGAAAGATTCTAGTATTTAGCATTTGGATGTAAGCGCTTACGCAAATGGGGTTTGCCTATTGAAAATAACTGAAGAAATCACAGGGAAAATTATTGTTGAACGAATCGTGATTTCGAGGTAACGGTACTTATTCTTTGAAAAATTCTTTTCCGTGATAGTTGACACAGCCAATTTTTCCATCTTGATATTCGGCTAAGTAAATTATGCCAGTAAGGTGTTCTAGTGAAATGTATTTTGGGTCAACTATAAACTTACCCATGCTTTCAACCAAGCCCCATTTACTGTCTACCTTTACCATGCACATACTTGTGGATGCAATTTGTTTCCCTCTGACGGTATGATTTAGTTGAATATCGTTAACCCAATTGCTGCTTAATCCAACATGGTTAAAGTGTGTAAAGAATCCATATTTATGCTCCTTCTTGACGATGATTGTAGTATGGCTGAATGGAATTATCTCTTGAAAAGTGAAGTCCTCTATTTTGTAATTTGCTAGTGGGTCAAGTCTTTTTTGCGCTTCAAAGTAAACTGGCTTTAATGTAAAACCAGAATCTGACTTGTCACATATTACTAAAGGATTTGAAGCATCTAAAGGCGCGCCATAATGCCCAATGATTCCAGAATTTGAATTCTTGCCTCTTAGTCTTTTCCCATTTCGATTGATTTGAAATGATTTTCCCCTTTTTACAACACTAGCATAGGTGTGTCGCATTTGAAAAACAGTATCATATTTTGGCTTGATTTCAAATTGCCCTAATTTATTTATGAATCCATACTTTCCATCTATTTTTACACTCGCGAGTCCGTTTGTAAAAAGATTTACTTCATCAAATATTAGGTCGATAGATAGATTGCCATCCTCATCATTGTAGCCCCAAATACCATTTTCACTTATAGGATAAAGTTTGAGAATTTCTGTTGGGTCAGAACCAAACTTATGGGCTTTACATCCCATGGTAAAAACTACTAACATTAAAAACACAAAGTATTTCATTTATCGAAAGGTACACATTTGCATGACAATGCGATTATAAAACTACCAGCTAGTCTCTCAGATTACTTCTGCTTTCTTTAAAACCTTATTCACAAAAGCTTTTACTTCAGAAAGTTCTATTCCAATTCCATTTTCAACTTGTAACGGTAGGGTTTTACGATGAATTTGCCTAGTTGCATTTGCTGTGTTGACTCCAACTACTTTTCCTTCTAAGTCAAAGATAGGACCGCCACTCATTCCAGGAAGGGAAGGGTGCTGGGTAATCAGAGAATCAAATGGTTTGTTGAAGAAAGTGTTCTTTTTTATCTTATCCATTTTCATGGTGGGTTGCCAATATTGTCTTACCTGAGAAACGTCTAATTTCATACCTACTAAATTTTCATTGTTGGTAACTTTCTGTGCGCTTATATTGGGAAGAGGGTAGCCGCACAATGCAATCGATTGCCCAACCAATGCTTCATTATCTGCAAACTCTAATGGAGTCAATCTCTCGTGGTCGATTCTCCCCAAAGCCAAATCATTCCTTTTGTCTTGTGCTAGTAATTGCATCGGACTTGGTTTCTTAGATTGAAAACTACTGTTGGGTATGTTGCCTAGATAAGCAAGATGTCCACCAGGAGGCAGAGCCTCAACAACATGATTGGCAGTAAGGAAATGACCTTGATCATCGATAAAGAAACCGGTACCTAAAGAACCATGTGTGCCATTGTTTCCAAAAAAGAATATTGGAAAAATTGATTTGCGAACCTGCTGTATTGATTTAGTAAACATAAACTTTAATTTAGTTATGCTATCTATCCTTAATAATTGAGCCAAGCTGAAAATAGTAGACTTTATGGCATATATCTGGCACAACGATGCGCTATTATGTCATCAAGCTTTGATCCTAATGTCATATTTGCGCAACAGCCCTTGAACATTTTCTTTGGAGAATGAAGCCTTGTAAACCTCATTTTTACTTGGGTTTATATCAAATTCAAAACAAGATGATAGATCTAGTTTCTTCAAGTTGGTATTGTCAAAAATGGCTCTAGGAAATCTACAGGCTTCAAAATTTGCACCTTCTAAGTTAGCATCTGTAAAGTCCACTTCTTCTAACAGACAAGCTTCACACAATAATTTCTTAAGATTCATTCCTAGAAATGAGCTGTGAGACAAATTACTGTCATTTGCCTTGAGCGAAAATAAGAGTGTACTGCAATCTTGAAATTGCAGTCCCATCATTTTACAGTTATTAAAGACACAAGATCTGATGCCGGTCTCAATCAAATTTGCCATCGATAGATCACATTCTGTAAAGACACAATCGGTAAACCTTATTTGACGTAAGTCTGCTTTTGCAAATGTGCATGCATCGAAAGAACAATCCTCAAATGCTTCATGCTCTGTTTTGTCAATGGTAAAATTTATTCCTTTAAAGTTTTCCCCTTCGCAAGTTGTCTCCGCCATGATTTGCTCTGTTTTGCTTTTTTATAATCAGAAATGTAACCATTTCAATCTTATTGATTTTACTAATTACTTCAATCATCGCTGTTAGGCTTATTAACGTAAAAATTATAGAGGTTTGTGTCACAAATATTTACATTATGTAAAAATCATTCTTTTCGAATCACCCATTTTGTCATATTTAGCTTCATTTACGCCGCATCTTGCAATCAAATTAAAACATAAACACAATGAGAACTTTAAAAAATGTATTAGGAAAAACGATCGGACTAACTCTGTTAAGCTGTATTACATTTTCAGCTTTTGGGCAATCATCAAAAAATGTGGATCTTCTAAATAATAGAGATGATCATAAACTTCGACTTTATATATCGCCAGCTAATTTAGCTGATCCATCAGGAAACTCATTCCAGTTGACGGCTGGTAAATCATTTTGGAGAGGAGGAGAAATTCAATTAAGTGTTGCACAGAGATTAGGGTGGGGTAATCCATTTATGCTCTATAACTTAATGACCTATGGCATAGTAACTACAGATGCAAAATTTGAAAAAGGAACTAGGATTGGATTAGAGCTACAACAAGTTTATCATAGTACAGAAAAAATAGACTTTTACCTAGGTTTAGAAGGCGCGTATAGTGATGATGAAATTTTGATTGAAGGTATAGGTTTAGTCGGTGTTACTATATTGCCAATTGACGAAAGGTACACAAGACAAAGAACTACATTCAATGGGAAAATGGGATTCAAATTTTATGTGCAGAAAAATTTCATTATTGATTTGTATGTTGGTGTTGGTATGCATACAAATGAAAAATTTAGCCAAAGAGAAACATTGGAAGTAGCAGAAGTAGACAAAACTTGGAACCTCCCTTGGAACATCAAATTTGGATATCAGTTTTAATCAATCTATATTCTAAAAATTAAAGAGCGCCTGCATATGCAGACGCTCTTTTTTTTGAGGGAATTAGATCTTTATTATTCTATCGGTGTAAACTAGTTTATTTTTAATTGTTACCATAACTGTATATACTCCAGTTTTAAATGCCGAAATATTTAGTTTTTGGTCTCCAGTCATATTCCTAAATGACCTTACTTCTTGACCATATGTGTCGAAAATGTGTATTTCAAATTCACTATCAATCATATCGGTTTTTAAGTCCAAGATGTCTGTTGTAGGAATAGGGAAGAACTCAAATTGGAATTCATCATCATTTTCTATTTCTACAAACCCACCGGTATCAAATATTGGGCCTCCACCTCCTTGGCCAGGTTTTCCTTGATCACAATCTGGTGGCCATATAGTGATTTCTTGTTGACAACCATTGCAGTCATTGATTACCAATGTCCAAGGTCCTTCTTGGACCGCAAAGAGACCTAAATCTAAAATGGGATAAGAGGTGGGAGCGAATTCTAAAGGCACACAATCATTATTATCTATTTTTCGACATAATTGCAATAAACAATCCGACAGTAATGGATCTATGATGAGGCTAACATTGTAGAGTAAGCTATTTGAGCAGAGGTCTTGCTGACATTCGCTATAAATAATTTCAGATTCTGTATAGCAATTCTTACATGCTGCAGGAAGTTCTACGTCATATAGAAGTACACAATCGGTGGCAGTGTCAACAATTTCGAAAGTATAACTCGATCCATAGTTGTTTAATTCCCCCATTTCAAGGGTGTATTGAGAATTGTATGTCCCAACAAAGTTGTGAATATTATTTACTTTGAAATTCCCAGCGTCTGAGCTTTCTGCAACAAAAGTGAAAGACCATCTATCATCATTGAAAATATTTGGTGTACCATTATCCTCACATACTATTTGATGATCACAAACCTTAAATCTATTTGCACATCCAATACAAGAACTAGGAATATCTAATTCAATATAATTATATATGTTGCTAAAGTCATTAACTATTACTAAAGTGTTGCAATCTTGATATTGCAATGGACCTAATATTACAGTCTGGGTTGTATTGCCTGTTGCAAGCACTGTGTAAGTATCTTTCAATATAGACCAAGGCAATGAGAGTGGATTTAGAACTTCAATTGTGATTGTGTAAGTATCATCATTTAATAATTTGCTAGTCCCATTATTGCTGCATTGAGTATTGATGGTATTGTACTCCAATGGTTGTCTCTCATAATAATCGATACCACAAAAATCATTGTTTTGCCCCGTCACAACTGTTGCACTTGTTACATCGAAAGGTAGATTTACATTGTCATCAAAAGTGCCTACTACTCTTATGTCATAACAAGTATTTAAATCAATCAGGTCATCCGGGATATCAATACAAAAGCTGTTATTATTTTGATCAATATCTGTAACAGGAAAAGTTGCACTACTTCCATCATTACCAGTTAAAGTTGCTGTCATTTGAATTATTTCCAAGCTTGTATTTTCTCCATTGGCTAAATCATATGTGCCACAAACTTGTAATGCCTCACAGTTTTCATTCTCGGCAAAGAATAAATCTATGGTTGCACAAGCTTCACATATTCCGTCAATGTATGAATAGCCAAAATGAGCTCCATGACCACAATCAGCTGTAATTATCTCCATCTTTAGGTTCTGTCCAACATATGGACTTAAATCAAAAATCGAGCATCGCCATGGTTGGAATTTTACTGTATCATTTCTATATAGTTGCCCACAATCTGCATGTTCATTAATAATGTCAAAGAAGAAATCCTCAGTAGAGTCCCAACATAATTCTTCTACTACCAAATCAGTCTCATCAACAAATTGGATATTGAAATATGGTTTATTATTTTGTTTTCTAAATTCGCTGAAATGTGATCCATCTGGATCTTGTAAAATAGTCGAATACCAAATGCCAAATTTAGAATGTGATGCATCAACTTGGAAATCTTTTGTTATTCTATTTATTCCTCGTCGTCCTCTACCACAATTGGAATTTGTAAAGTCTTTAGTATTATTTATTCTCATTGAATGATCATCAAATTTTACCTTATTGAAGCCAAAAGAGTCTGGTATGAGGGGGTCGTTACCTGGAGAAACTATAGAAAAATCATAAATGTAATCATATGGATATAGCGAGTTATTGACTGGTAGAAACTCCCAGACAACAGGAGCCCCATTTCTAGTCGGATCACATTTCTCCCAATGATTGTCAACTGTACTTCTATATCTTTGATAAAAATAAAAGTCATCTTCAAAGCCTCCATTATCACAGATATTAGTTTCTGATCTCATTATCAACCCTTCTTGTGGGTTCGGATTTTTTTTGATGAATTCTGACCTCCAAAATCGATTAATAGTTTCTACTAGATCCTGCTTTGTGAATTGGATGTTTTCAGCTTTAAAATCTAATTTTATATGCTCAATAGAATGTTTTAATTCCTTGGGCATAGGTTCAGCCGATTTATTCAGGATATACAATTGCATTTTCTTATAATATTCATACAAGGTCGCATTGTGTGAAAATTGTTCTGCTTCTTCAAATAATACTCCATCTGATAAGGTAGAGCTAATATTTTGTGCAGTGACTAATAAGGGTAGGATCATGACTAGGATAGGAATGATCAACATCTTGTTTTTCATGTTAATATTTTTTGGTGAGCAAAATATATCTTCAGGTGTCTATCACTATAAGTCTCGTATCAGCTGAACGTGACTGAGAAAGTGATTAATTTTATTATGTTTTCTTATAATATGTTTTTAAATATTTGACTCTATTCTTACCCGACAAATCTACTAGTAGAAAGCAGTTTTGCTAAATCATGGCGCAATTCTTGGTATTAAAGGTAGTTATACATATATTTATTAATAATATGAAAACTACACATACCAAATCAGTCGTATCTGATCTCATTTTGGCTTGTTTCATACTTTCTGTATTTCTATTGTTAGAAAATAGCAAAGAGGGTTCCACTCAATTAAATGAAGCCAATACACAAAGTGAGATTCAAGATTCTTATGACAATTTGAAAGCTGACGATAAGCATAATTCGATATCCTATATCCTAGAGTAGGAATAACTTAATCGAAATTTTAAGTCCAACTTAAACTGCTTCTTGGCGCTGTTTTTGAACTGTTAGTAGCAGAAATTTAGGGCTATGAGTTCAAAAACAGTAGAAGTAGATAGACTTACACATAATGTATATGTGGTTGAGTTACATAAACGTGTTTGGTCAGAACGGAAAAAATTTAGAGATGCCAATCCACAGTATAAGGGCATCATGGGTTGCCTGTATGTTGGAATAACAAGTCATAGTCCACAAGAGAGATTTGATAAACATAAGTCTGGTTACCGCAATAAGAAGGGTTACAAAATTTCTTCTCCATATGTCGAGAAGTTTGGCCTATATCTGAGGACTACCTTATTTTCACATTTTAACCCATTGACTAGGCATGATGCCACCATGCTTGAGAAAAATCTTGCAGAGAGTCTACGCAAGAGGGGATATGCTGTATGGTGGAACTAAGAAAACAACAATACATTAAAAAATAATATATGTGTTGGCACAATATTTGAACTTCCTTTTGCCTAACTATTAAGTATGTATATTATTTTTTTTGGCCTAATCGGAACTGCGATTTTAGCGATTTTTAATCTTTTTCCGTACAATAAGGAAGCTACAAATTCTTATATAGAATATTGTAAAGCCAATGATATTGTATTTGGAGAACAAATAGACTTTGGTTTATTTGAAACTGAATTTATGGAAGAGCCACCTTTTTCTGACAAAAAGAGGAAATTCTACCGAGGAAAAGATACCATAGGTAAGGCTCCAAAAGTCAAATCTCAGAAGGGAGCTATTTAGTACTCTAGCTACGCTGAAGGACGTATTTTTCTACATGATTATATCTTGATTCGTAAATTTCCTAATTTCCTTTTATCTTCAAGCAAGTTCCTTGCTTGATTTGAAAAAACAATACAAATATTTTTTTGCTTTCATTGTGCTATGCATATGCTTGAGTAATAATTCAATTTATGCTCAAGATTGCTGTTGTGGGACCCTTACAGAAATCGATGTACCAGGTGGAGATTTTGAAACGTCCCCCTTTCCCAGTCCTGGTGGATGGATTGATTACTCAGCTGGAGAGACTCTAGGTCCTTGGGGAGTCGCATTTGGTTCTGTCTCACATCATGATGACGGACATAATAATCTAGGGGCAGGAAACCCAAACCCATCTTCAGCACATGCCGATTTACATGGCTTTAGCGAAGGTGGAATTTGCCAAGATATATCAGGCTTTACGATTGGGCAAGAATATCAATTGATCTTTTATTATGCAATCCACAATGCCGCTGGTTCGGCTGATGGTCTTGTAGAAATAGACGGTGGGGCTGCATTGAGTGAGAGTTGGTCTGCTAGCAATCAGGGGCAAGACAATTGGCTAGAAGCGGTGTATAGTTTTACGGCAACATCAGAAACAATGGAACTCTGTTTTTCTGGTGGTGGTGCACCGCCATGTTGTGGAATGCTCATTGATGATATTGAAATTAGCTTTACTTGCAATGGTGATTTAGAATTCCCAGAACTATTCAATATTCCTACTGACGAGAACTATCAATGCATTGATGATGTTCCTGCACCTCCTTTTATAAATGGTACAGATAATTGCATAACGAATGTCAATGTGTTTTTTAATGAAGAGATTGATGATTCAAACCTTTGTGCAATTATTATCACAAGAACTTGGACAGCAGAAGATCAATGTGGCAACCTTACAGAAGAAGAACAAATAATTTTTGTTTCGGATACAGAAGCTCCAGAAATCATAATGCCTCCATTTGATTTGAATATTGGTTGCAACGAAGATGTTAATGATTTACTATTTGATTGGATCGATTTGTATGGAGGTGCGGATTTGATAGATAACTGTGGAGATATTTTTAATGAAACCAATTATTTTGTTATTGATTTGATAGGTTGTTTTAATACGGAAGTTGTCTTTACATTTAGTGACTTTTGTGGAAACGAAATTCTAGCTATAGCTGAAATTAATGTTGTTGATGTAGTGCCTCCAAACTTCGATGTTCTGCCAGAAGCCTTAAATATTCCTTGTGGAGATAATGCCTCAGATCTTATAGATGATTGGCTAATTCAAGATGGATTTGCTGAAGTCTCTGATCTCTGTAATCTTGAAATCACAAATGATTTTAATGATAATTATGGGGTATCTCAGTCCATCACTTTTACAGCTACAGATTTGTGTGGTTTGCAAAGCACAGCAGTTGCTGACATCTTTCTTAATGACACACAAGTTGAAGTTACCGTTGAGAATTTCACTTGCAATCCTGATGATGCAGGACAAGAGACCTTCCTTATTGATAATCCATTTTGTGATACTTTGGTTACATTAAATACCTTGCTACTACCTAGTGATACTACAGTGATTGAACTGAATACTTGTAACCAAATTGAAGCTGGATCAGATACTATTTTTCTAAGCAATATCTATAGTTGTGATAGTCTTGTGATATCTAACCTAACTTTTGTTGACAGTGAGATGACACTGACTACTGCTACAACTTGTAATTCCTTGGAAGCAGGTCTTGATACATTGTTTTTGCTTAACGCAAATAACTGTGATAGTCTCATTATAACCAATACTGTTTTGATTGCTGGAGACACGACATACAATAGTTTAACAACTTGTGATATTGGTCAAATTGGAGCAGATACATTCTACTTTGTAAACTCAAATAATTGCGATAGTCTCGTGGTTTTTAATACATTTTTTGCTTCTGCAGATACAAGTTATATGGATATGGCTACTTGTGATTTTTATCAAGCAGGCCTTGATACCATCAATCTGATAGGGATTGAAAATTGTGATAGTATCGTAATAATTAACTCGGTATATATTCCGAGAGATACAACTTTCAATGTGGTACCTACTTGTGAGATAAGTCAAGTCGGAGTCGATACCTCTTTTTTGCTTAACGCAAATGGCTGTGATAGTTTAATTGTTACTACGTTTTTATTCACTGAGAATGACACCATTGTAATTTCTGAATTTGTTTGTGAAGAAATGGAAAGTATTACAACAACTGTTTCAGGTCTAGTATGTGATACCATATTGATAAGAGAATTTATAGCCTTACAAAGTGATTCCATTAATATTGAAGTCGCCACTTGTCAATTGGCGGAAGTACAAACTAGTACTGAGGAGTTATTCAATGTGGATGGCTGCGACAGTGTCGTCGTGACAAATTATTATTACGAACCTTTAGATACTGTGATCATCCAATCTGAAACTTGTTTTTTGAATGAGCTCTTGCAAGATACAGTGGATATAATTGGAAGTCATTGTGATAGTGTGGTTATCTATTCAACAACTCTATTGCAAGGTAATGAAACGTTCATCGAACAATTTGTTTGCGACAATTTACAAGCTGGCTCAGATACTTTATTTCTGCAGAATCAGACAGGATGTGATTCATTGGTTATAACGGAAAACATTTATAACGATATTAATTTTGAAGTTGCAATAGATTTTGATCCGTGTGAGGAATCAGCATTGGCGACTATTGATATTGTAAATTTTATCTCAACGCTGCCTGTTGCATTTTCAATCGACGGAGAAAATTTTATAAATCAAGGAAGTTTTTCTGGACTAAGTCCTGGAGATTATTCTTTATATGCTCAAGATGTCAACGGCTGCATTTTTGGTCCAGTCAATACGACATTTGAGCCCAATACAGAATTTATTGAGCTTGAGTCACTTTCGCTGTTGCTTATTGGGGCAAGTGGTTCAGCTCAAATCAATTTAGAATTTTCACAAGATCCAGATTCTTTTTATTGGTCCAATGAAGCATTACTGTCCTGCATTGATTGTTTTGATCCGATAATTACTGCCGTTGATAATCAAGAGCTGATTTTATATTATCAAGATGCAGCGGGATGTCAATATAGCCGCACCATTGATATCCTTGTAGAAGATATTATTAGCGACATTTACATTCCAAACGTTTTTACTCCAGGCCACCATTCTAGTAATAATTTTTTTCAAATTTATAATATTGACACTTCCGTAAATTTGGAGTCCTGCTCCATATACGATCGATGGGGTAATAGAGTATATAGTTTAATCTCCAATGATATAGCAGGTATAAAATGGGATGGCACTCGAAAAGGTATAGAGCTTATGTCTGGTGTCTATGTTTATCACATTATTATAAAAGATCAAAACGGAGATCTTGAGCATCTAGTGGGCAGTGTTAGTTTGCTTCGCTAATTAGATTTTTATAAACTTTCCGATAAACATTTTGCTATCATTTCTAAGCTGGATATAATAAATTCCTTCTTTCAAATTACTGAGATCGATATATTCATTTGATTGAGTGAAATTTTGAGCTCTAATTCCATTGCTATTAACTAATTGAGCAATGTCGGAGTAAACATAAAGAAGTTGTTTGTCAATTTTTAGTATGTAGTTTAGGTGAAGATTTTTAAAATTTAACCTAAGTATTGTCAACTAGAAATGCTAGTTACAATTCTATTTTGAAATTGTTCATTTTTTATTTAAAACTAGTTATTGGTTTGAAATCCCTATACCTTCATGAACATTTTTACGAGGATTGTATTTTCTGAATAGAAGCGAATGAAATATGATCCATTTTCCAAATAGCTAAGATTTATACTTTGTAAATTCTCATCGCGAATCAATCCATCACTTACCATCGCTCCATCCATTGAATGAATACTCCAATTTGAAAATTTACTTGAATTCTCCAATGTGATATTTAAGTAATCCTGAGTGGGGTTGGGGAATAAGGATATTTCTGCAATATCTTCGGAATTATTTTCTGATGATGAAAGAAAATTGAAAGGTTCAAAAATGAGATGCTTGGCTTTTGTGCCATCAGACCAGTCAATAAAGGTCATGTGCAACATGTTATCTTGCCCCATTAGCATTGATTGTGATTCTCCAGTTATTGCTAATAAATCTTGAGGTAATGGATTTTGAAATATTTCACCATGAAAGAGTGGTATTGGAGTAGAAAAACTAGTTCCACCATTTGTTGAATAAATATAGTTTAATGAAAACTCAGTTCCAATAATCTGATTGTAAGTTAAGTGAATGACGCCATTTTCTTCCATCAATCCTTCGGCCATACTTGCATTATCAACTAATCTGTATGATTCCCAATTTAATCCATTATCAATGCTATAATTAAAATGGATTCCGGAGGTAGCTTCATGTGCTTCATGAGTTAGAATGCATAAATTTTCACGTTTTGGATGACTCACTATTTTATTTATAGCAAAGGCAATTGTATTTGAAAATTCATAAATGTTAGACCAAGTAGAGCCTCCATCATTACTTGAGCTATAAAAAGTATAATTTTCATTGTGGTCACCATACACCAGATTGATTTGTTCATCTTTTGACAAGCTTAAAGATGCACCAACAACACCGGATGATTGTGTAGACTGAAACTCTATTGGTTCAGACCATGAAGTACCATTGTCAACAGATTTTATAAAATGTATATCATTAGGTGTAAAGAATCCACTAGCATGAAAGTATTCTGTATAGGATATAAGCATATTATTATTTTCATCAAATATTAAATCTGGAGTATCAGCAAAATGTGGTTCAGAAAATGGCCTGCTTTTGAATTGCCATGTTTGACCATCATCGTAGGAATCATATAAAGTTAAGTGAATAATAAAATATCCTGAGATTAAGTAGTCCATCATAAGAAGGTGTGGTATTCCCTCATTGTCTAAAGTTAATATCGGATCTCCGATTGCATAATATGTTTTATCCATCTCAATCGATTTGACCAATGTCCAGTTATAACCATTATCAATGCTTCGATGAATCAATACTCTATATCCAATATTTAATTCTGGAACAAATTCCATGGATGCAGATATAAAAGTTCCAGAAGGTAATTGGACGGCATCCAATTCAGATACAGCTTGTGTATTCAGATTTCCTATTATTTGGCCGTAAGATGGACCGACATTTAAGAAAATGAAAAAAATTGTTGTAAATAGTTTGAATGACATTCAAGGAAGATACAACTTTAAAATTATACTTAGGTACATGACATATTCTTATAAAGCATTTGATAAGAACTAACCAATTGATTAGGAGTGCTTTAACTGCAATCTATTTAATATTTTTCTTGATATTCCTTCCAAGTCATTTTTTTATACTTGCCTGATAGAAAATGATCCATTTGTTTTAAGAATACACCATCGCCTAATTCAATACCTAGAAGTTTATGGACTACACCTAGATCTTCATCTAGAAATAAGAAAGTAGGTGTTGATGAAATGCGAGAAGAGGCAAGGCTATGAGCTAGTGTATGGCCCGATTTTTCCTTTGATCCATGAAAGACTTTGATTTCTCCTTGATATTCAATTTCAATTGGTTTCGAATCCTCCAGGTCTAAATATGCGAAATAGAAATTATTGTCAATTATTTCAGCAACTTTTGGTTGTGTAAAAAGAGACCTATTTCCTTTTTTGGAATATCCATTCCAAGTTGTCGTGATGTTGAGAAGAATAGGTTTATAATTTTCTTTTTGTTTTTCAATTGCTTCTTCAATTGACAGTTCTTCTAAATATCGATTCTCATCAATTTTAAATGTTCTGATTTGCAGTCTGTTAAAAGCCTTTTCGTCGTAATGATCTGAAGGATAAACGTCCATAATTTTTCCTCCAAAATAGCTTGCAATTGAATCAACAGTACCATCCTGATTATAAATAAAATTATGGCTATTCATAATGCCATTTTTTCCAATCCATCTGCCATAACCTGAGTCCAAGTCTTGCCCCGTTTTTGATTTTAATTCTTGCATTTCGGTGAGGCTACCTCGCTTACTATATTATCAAGTTGACCAAATGGAGCCATCGTCATAGTAATAATTCCAGATTTCCCTCTTTACTTTTGAGCCCCAATTGTCTCCAAATCATATTCCTTCTATAGCTACTTGTTGGTTGGGGTAAAGGAATTTTATAAGTAAAGTATCGCCTTTTGCAAGAGAGTCGGGGACAGGTGTATGTGATAGTGAAACATGTTTTGGAATAAATTCGGTTTCTACTTTTCCCCATTCTGAGTGTTCTGAGAATAGTGGTTGTGCTTTAAGTTGGAAGCAGAGACATATTATTATAAAGCAAATAAGGCTTAACGAATAGAATTTCATGATTCTGATTTGCAGCGAAACTATAAATAAAAGCAAGATTTGACTTTTAATTAATTGTTAAGAAATTTGGATGTTGGGTCAAGCTTTTGACAAAAAAGAAAAATAGGAGTGAATTTTGTGATTACTATTTCCTAAACAATGAACCGCCAAACATCAATTTGACATTCAAAGCTATTGCTCCTAATTTTATATTTTCAAAATATAAAACATCTTCAGAAGAAATAGTGAACAGGTATTCGTATTCTGGCTCAATTATTAAGCTGTGATTACTATTGAGAAAAAGATTGTATGTGACAAAGTAATTGTTTTTAAAGCTTTTACTCATTTATTAATGTTAATTAATAGAGGTTTCGGTAAAAGATTGAGAATTTCAAAATATACTACCCATAATCTTCTAAGGCTAAGTGGTGTATATTCTACGAAAGTTCTGTGGAGATGTCAAGAGACCTTCCACAGAATGTAATTATCCAAAGGTCTCCTGAACTCTTGGCTTTTGTCATATAAAAAAAGCCCCACCAAAGGTGAGGCAATTAAAAGCGTAGTACCCCCGGGGAGAATCGAACTCCCACTCCCGAAGGAACTGGATTTTGAATCCAGCGCGTCTACCAATTCCGCCACAAGGGCAACGGTACTATTCTTTATTTCTTAAATCAACAGTCTTCCTGTCGATATCATTAAGAGTTGGCAAATTTATTCAAATTTTCATGAATCCGCAAAAGGTATTTCTTTTTAAAAAAATACTCTTTCAAACTTTCTAGCTCTGATTCGCTAATATTATCCTGATTATAGTTCTCAATTGTACTAGAAACGCCTGAATATAGGCTTTCTTCAATTTCCATAAGCTCAGCTTTTAAGTTATCAAGCTTGCTTAAATCTCCTTCCATCTGCACATCCATCAATTTTTCATTGAAATCCATCATCTCCATAAGGAACATTTGAGGCAAAGATTGCTTTCCTTCTTCAAAATCCACCCCATGTAACAAGAGAATGTACTTAAATCTGGTATCAAATTGATTTAGAACTTTATAAGCCTTGTTGTTATAACTTGATAATTGTAAGATTTCTGCCTGTTCGTCCTCAGATTTATCGGTATGGAAATCTGGATGATAATCACGAGAAATCTTTAGATATTGCTTTTTTAATTGAGCAGCATCTATGTTAAAGCTTGGCTCTATCCCAAAATGTTTGAAGTGATTATTTTCCAAAAGGCCAATGTCTTGCGATGTCCAATCCAAATGCATATATCATCAATATGATCAGTAAAATAAATCCAGCTAGTGTAGCATATTCTATGACCTTATCACTTGGTTTTCTTCCCGTAAAAACTTCCCATAGTAAGAACATGACATGTCCACCATCCAAAGCAGGTATTGGCATCAAGTTTAAAAAACCGAGTAGGAGAGAGAGCATGGCTGTCAAACTCCAGAACCTTTTCCAATCCCAAGTTTCTCCATACATTTTACCAATAGAAATGACACTCCCTAAACTTTCACTTGCTTTTATCTTCCCACTAAACATTTGCCCAAAGGCAAAAATTTGATCACCGATAAATCCAAAAGATCTATTCCATCCTTCTATCCATGATTCTCCAAAACCATATTCTTGTGTTTCAACATTTAAAAACTCAGTAGGGCTTTTCCACCACATACCAAATTTTCCTTTTTCATTAAGTGTAATTTCTTTGGTTATGGTGTCTTTCCCTCGTAGAATACTAAGAGATAATTTGTCACTCTTTCTATTGTCAACTATTTTGTATAAGTCATTATGAAACCGAGTACTTTGTCCATTTGCTCCTATGATTTGATCTCCCTTTTTTAATCCAGCAGAAAGTGCCGGATCTGCTTCTATGCTATCAATCACAGCCGGCACCCTAGGTCCAGCCAATTGCATATTTCTATTCGAAAATTTAGTTAGAATGCCAACATATTTTTCGTCGACAGGAATTTTTACATTGCGACTATTTCTTTCCACTGTTATTTCTCTTGCTTCCTGTATGATGATCCCATTTTTGATGCTGCGAGAATCAAATTTTGTAAATTCCTCTTCACCTATTTTTTTGATCTTATCTCCATCACGTAGTCCCATATCGTAACCTATGCTATCTGTGTAAATACCATTGGTCACACTATCATTGGTAATGTAAGTGTCTCCCCATTTAAAAATGATCAATGAAAAGAGAACAATTCCTAAAATCATATTTACAGTTACACCACCGAGCATGATGATCAACCTTTGCCAAGCCGGCTTTGATCTAAATTCCCAAGGTTGAGGAGGGCCTGCCATTTGCTCTTTGTCAAAACTTTCATCAATCATTCCAGAGATTTTCACATAACCTCCCAAGGGTAGCCAACCAATCCCATATTCTGTTTCACCTTTTTTTATTTTGAAAAGAGAAAACCATGGGTCAAAAAACAAGTAGAACTTTTCTACTTTTGTTCCAAACCATTTGGCAGGAAAGAAGTGCCCGCATTCGTGTAAAACAACAAGAATTGATAAACTTGCGAAAAATTGAAGAATGTTTATAAGCATATTTGCTAGTGCTTGTTAATGATATATATAGGATAATTCCCTATGTTTCAATGATTGGCAAATGTAATATAAATCCAATACAAAAAGATAACCACATTACTAATGAATAAGTTCTTGTTTTATTGCGCTGATTTTGATGAAAACACCGCTATCATTGTAGAAGAGGATTTTCGTCATGCGACCAAAGTGCTCAGATATGGGATAGGAGCGGACATCCAATGTACCGATGGACAAGGCAATCATTTTATAGGAAAAATTCAGGAGATCAATAAAAAGGAATTGAAACTTATAATTGAGACTAAAAATTTTACTCCTCCGAGGGAAAAACAACTCCATATTGCGATTGCTCCCACAAAGAATATGTCACGCATCGAAACGATGATTGAGAAGTGTGTTGAAATAGGAGTTGATGAAATCAGTTTTCTCAAAACGAAAAATTCGGAGCGAAAAGTGATAAAGCTTGATCGTGTGCATAAGATTGCGTTGAGTGCGATGAAGCAATCTTTCAGAACCAGAATTCCAGTATTGAATGAGATGACTTCTTATCCTCAATTTCTTGATCACGCTTCAACAAATGTTTTTGATCACGCTTCCGCAAATGTGTGTAAGTATCTCCTAAATTACAAACCTGATGCTTCGCATTTGCTCGATAGTAAATGGGTTGATAAAAACCTTGTTCTTGTAGGTCCTGAAGGCGACTTCACATGTGAAGAAATAGAAAACGCTGAAAAGGCTGGATTTGAAACAAGAATCTTAGGAAATGCTAAATTACGAACAGAAACGGCTGGAATTGTTGCTTGTTCAATATTCAATGTAATAAATAGACAATGAATCTGCGTTATACTATCTTTGGCATACAAACAAACACAAATGAGTTCTAGAATTTGGATCATTATTTTGACTTGCTTTATTGCTTCAATGGCATTTACTGTTCCGCATATAGCAATTGAAAAGCCAGTTATCAAATTGGCTTTATTGAAATATAGTGGTGGTGGGGATTGGTATGCCAACCCAACTGCACTTCCAAACCTAGCTCTCTTTTGTAACAAACATCTAGGCACCGAATTAGATCCCTACAATGCAACAGTAGAAGTTGGAAGTTTAGAACTATACAATTATCCATTTGTTCATATGACAGGACATGGTAATGTTGTTTTTTCAGATACCGATGCAGAAAATTTAAGAACATATCTTCTCGCAGGTGGATTTCTACATATTGATGATAATTACGGTATGGACCCATATGTCCGTCCTGCTATGAAAAAAGTCTTTCCAGAACTTGAGTTCATCGAGCTACCTTTCGATCATCCAATTTATCATCAGACATTTAACTTTGATAATGGCATCCCAAAAATTCATAAGCATGATGATAAGCCATCGAAAGGTTATGGGCTTATTTGGGAAGGCCGTTTGATATGCTATTATAGTTATGAGACAGATTTAGGAGATGGATGGGAAGATCAAGAAGTGCATAATGATAAACCTGCTGCTAGACAGAAAGCACTTCAGATGGGATCTAACATCGTAGAATACGTTTTTACTGAATTTTAGCGATTTTTCGCTAAATTAGACTCGCTCATTTCATTCCGCTGAAGACACGCATCACTTCGCTTGCTATAGACGCCAGACTCGCATCGCTGTGCTTGCTGAAGACGAAAGGCTGGCTGCTGATTTATTTATTCAAAGCAAACCATCCAACCTTAAGTATCAAAAGTCTAAGTACGTTTGCCAGTAAGTCTGAGAGACAGTTTATCAATTAGAGATAATAATTCATGCTTAAAGAGATAAATGCGAATGTCTGAAAATCCGATAGCTCGACAGTTACAAAGAAACTTCGGAACCCTTCCTAAAATACGATTTGATATTTAGCCAGAAGGCTGCGATGAGGTATACTAGAATCCAAGAGCCCATTGTAACAAATGCGGTATAGATAAAGTATAATCTAATTTTACTTGATTGAAGACCCCATTTTTCGCCGATAGCGGAGCATACCCCAAAGGAGTATTTTTCAATGAGATTTCGTATAGAATTGATGAATTTCATAGTTCTTTAGATTCACTTCTTCTAATATAAAAAGTTTTCTCAAACTCATATGTGGAAATATAAGAGAAGACCTAAAAAGTATGAGTCTGGCTTTCAGAAGCCGGGTATCTAATTCAAAGACATTTCAATGTAATCCTTGTCGAATTGGTCATTTTGTGATGTACATAGAAATACACCTATGATGCTGAAAAGGAATAAAAAAATAAGTATCCACCACTCTTTATTAGAGAAAATAATGTTCTCGTACGAGGATAGATGATCATCTGACTTGGTATCAGTGTTCATATTAATCGGTTTTGGATTAAACAGCAACACAATATGGGAGTCATATTGCTGTTATTATAGATGCAAATCTAACATTTTTATAGATTTCACACGTAACTATCTAGAAAATAAATGATTATATATTATATTTATATATAATATATATAATTGTTTTCAATATGATTGTCTTAATATGTAGCTTTATGCTAAGATGAACTCTATAAAGGGCGCTAACAATTTGATGGGTTGGGTAATTGGAATCCTTATTGTACTAACTACAATTGTGGTTATGTTTCCGCCTAACATGAGTTTTCTAAAAAAAGGAGCTGAGTATGCTGTTTTTATTATGTTGGGATTTTTATTGTTTGGGATGCTTTTTATGGTTCTTGATAAGAAGAAGCTCATGCTTGTGAGTTTGTCATGTACAGCAATCTTGTGCATCTTTCTCAAAAGTTCATCCAATAATAATCTGATTTTTCCCGCAAGAAATAATTCTCCTATTGTAAGTATCGCACATGTAAACTTGAGTTATATTGATCAAGGCTATGAAGAACTTCTTCGATTGATTGGGGAATTGAATCCAGACATAATTTCTTTTCAGGAAGTAACGCCTGATTGGGATTTTATTTTGAAATCTAACTTGGGGCAAAAATATCAATCCAAATATTCTCTAGTAAGGTTTGATACCTATGGTATGGCAATATATTCACAAAAGAAATTTACGAAAGTTGATACATTTATGTATAAGAATATTCCAAACATCAGATCGGAATTTGATATGGGAGGAACATCTATCAATATATTAAGTAGTTATCTTTTACCACCTCTAAATAAATCGGCTACAGAGAATATGGTAAACCAGTTGGCCTTAATCTCAAATAAGGCCAAGGAGATTGAATCGCCTTCTTTTGCAATAGGGGACTACAACTTAGTTCCATGGTCCAACGAAATTAGAGAATTCAGAGAGGCAACAAATCTTGGATTTTCTCGTAGAAATATTGCCATATCCAAATTTAGAATTCCACACGATCATATTATGTATTCAAAGCATTTAGAGTGCATTGACTTTCAAGAACTAGAAGATGAAAAACTAAATCACATTGGGATTTATGGGATTTATCAATTGAGGTCCAATATGCAGCAGATTGTTGGCGGCAATTAAGAATGCCTAAGCTACTAGTGCTCAATACCAAAGCTAAGTACATGTAATTGTAAAATGAACCCCAATTTGCCCTTTTATAATCCAAGAACTAAAATATTAAATTTAAAGGGAATAATTTTTGAGTTCTTTCATTTTTGAATCTCTACACATTCTTTATGCGTGATGCTTTTTTTTTGCGTAAAGAGTAGCATCAATAATTTCTAAATTTTACATTCTTTCAAATGTAGCCTAAGTGCATCAACTGTACTATGCCTAAATATTAATAATTCCAAAAACACACTTTAGATGAAATGAAGAAGAAACTTCAAGCTTCTTTCATTTTTAGCCTTTGCACTGATATGCTTTGTAATTGTATCCTGTAGTAAAGATCCTGAAGGAGGTAAAGATCCTGAAGGAGGTGAAGATCCAATGATGGAGGAAGAAATGATGGAGGAAGAAATGGAGCCAATAGAAACCACCGTCGAAGAAGACAAAGAAAACATTCAGACTAATCTAGATAATATGTTGGTATGTGTTGATGATATGACTTCATCAAGAGCCATAGATGTTTTGCTTAGAAACTTTTTGTAAATGTCAGATGGTGAAGTATGCAATGAGGAATGGACAAATGATTATTTCGTCCTTTCAGGACTTTTATGTTGTAGTTTATGGGTGGCCTAGGGTTGGGACCGTAGGTTGATATATTTCGTGCTTTCAGGACTGTTGGGTTTGTAGTTTATGGGTGGCCTAGGGTTGGGACCGTAGGTTGATATATTTCGTGCTTTCAGGACTGTTGGATTTGTAGTTTATGGGTGGCCTAGGGTTGAGACTGTTGGGTTTGTAGTTTATGATTTCGTGCTTTCAGGACTGGCTAGTTTTTAGTTGCCTAAGGGTGAATGCATACATATATAAAGTATGGAGTCTGGGGCCTATGGCGAAGCGTGTCTTAGGTCTTGAGCGATTTATCCACCTTAGGTGGAAGCAGGAGCGAGAACCATTCCTATGTGCGGTATTCCATCTTCTAAATATTCTTCGCCAGTATGGATAAAACCTAGATCACTATAAAATTTATTGAGATGCGATTGGGCAGAGATTTTTATTTTTTCGTTAGGGTAGTGAGCGATGCATGCTTTTATTGATTCCTGCATGAGGCGTTTTCCTTCTCCACTGCCTCTCGCATTTATATGCACTACAACTCTTCCGATGGATATGTATTTTTTATATGAAATTCCTTTAGGAACTATGCGAGTATAGGTGACTAATTTCTTGTTTGGGTCGAGCCCAAATACGTGGATGGATTCTTGATCTTTTCCATCTGCATCAAGATAAGGGCAATCTTGTTCGACAACAAAGATGTCTTGGCGGAGCGCCAATAAATCATAAAGCTCATTGAGGCTAAGCTCAGAAAATTTCTTAGTGAAGTATTTTATCAAAGGTAGATTATTGTTTGCAAACAATTTCTGTGATCATTCCTGCTTGACAGATGCTAGCGAGATCTTCTCTTATTTTTAATTCTACCACCACGATTATGTCCTCTTCATAGCTATCAAAATAATCTGCAATGTTAACAACTTCGTATGCTTGGTCACCGCTTACGAGCATCCAAGTACAACCAGCAAGATTTGAAAAATCTTTCATTTGATAGTTTCTGGCGTTTGGACACTCTTCCAGAGGAGTATCTGATTCTGGACTGTCGCATTGAAGAAAGCTAAATGATATTATGGATAGTATGTAGATTAATTTGTTCATAGTAATTTTTTAGTCGAGGAAATCTGCTAGAACACAACTCAGTTTTCCTTGAACCTTATCTCCGTCTGGGTGAAATAATTCGTAGGTAATGACATAGATGCCTATCGAAGCCTTTTGGCTGTCATTCTTAGACCCATCCCAGGATAAGATTCCGTCTTGTGAAAGTAAGGTGTTGTTATAAATTTCATTGATTAGATAACCTCTATCGTTGTAAACTCTTATGGTTGCTAAATATCCCGGTTTGTCCAAGGTATAATTTATTAACAGTTGGTCGGTGTCTCCATCTTGATTTGGTGAAAAAACTTGTTTCTGTAGACCAAATTCTGTTGAACTATTCAGATTGTTCACAAACTGAGAATTTTCGTAGCCGGGAGTTCCAAAACCTGCATTTTCTGCAGCAGAGTGCCAGCTATCTCTACTATTTGTTTGTGCAGTTGGACTAATTTTTTCTAAACTTACGCCTTCTTCATCTGGAAGAAGGATGTAGTGCCAGTCTTCTTCATAGTCCAGCGAGTCAGACATAATTCTGACACCTGTAATTTGACGACTGAAAATACTTGCATTGCCACTATCATCATTAAAACTTGGAATTTTGTTTTCTAAAACTCTTTCTGGAAAGATGACATTGTAATTTTCTGATAACCAAATGGCATCTGGGGCAATGACTAAATATTCACCAGGTAAAAAGACTCCCACATGATCAATATCCTCGTAGAGATCTTTCTGGACATTGGCTAAGATCAATGTGCTAATGTCAATCAATTTATTGGAGGCGTTGTAAATTTCGACATAGTCAAATCCGCCAGTTGATGGGTTGAATAAAATTTCATTGATAAAAATATCACCTGGCAGAGCAGGTTCAACCAATTGAAGAGGGTGAGTACTAGGAACTAGAATGTTTCCAGCTAAATCAGATATGTTTTCGACCGAGAGAATATAATTAATACCACTTTGTAGAGCATTGGCGCTAAAATCTAAGGTGCAGACGCTTGTATTATCCATATCCACATTTACGGAAGTGGGAGAATCTAAATCAGGAGTAATCGAGTAACTATTTATATCTGTAAGTTGATTGATGTCCATAGGTTCAGAAAATACAATATCAATCTGAGTGGGGGAAATAAGTGTTACAGAACTTACTTGAGGAGCCTCTACATCGGGCAAAAGTGGCTCAACAACGACATCATCGAAAAAGAATTTGTCGGTTCTTGATGCGGTATATTGCATAAAGTAGCCAAATAAAACAGAATCAGAAAGCCAGGGAATGTCAAGGCTCATTTCCCATTCTAATTGTGGTCCGCTTTGGTTGTAGTCGACAAAAAAGCTCCAAAAATTATCAGTTGTTTTCTCTAAAGTGAAGCGAAATTCTGCAGGTTCCAATCCAACTGCTCCCATCGATGCTGTTGCAAGTAAAGTTTCTGTGCCAGCATTGTTTTCTATTAATTGAATGGCGTCATCTGAGCCAGTTTCTCCAATTTCAAAATAGAGACTATTTCCCAAAGCAATACTTTCATTATCTGCAGCGAGATAAATGCGCAACAGATTTGAGCCTGAAGGGGCAAAATCCATCAAGCAATATGAACTCCATCTAATACTATCGGCCAGTGTGACCGGAGTAGAGATAAAGCTAGATCCAGCATCTGGAGCCATTAATTGAAGCATTTGATCATCATTGACAATGAAATGAGAAGCAGGATCAGTCCATGTCGGTTCGTCGGTATAGTTCCCGTCAGAAAAATTGTCACTTATTTGGCAATAAGCACTGAATGATATAGTTAAAATCAGGCTCAGTGTGAATAAACATCTCATATGCTTAAAAGTAGTATAATCCTTGTTATTACAATATATTTGCAAATAAATTAATTGTAAACAATTACTTTAAAGTTTAAAGGGTAAGATTATGAAATTAGCAGTAGTCGGTGTAACTGGCTTGGTTGGAACTGAGATATTGGAAGTTCTAAACGAATTCAACTTTGAATTTGATAGCTTTATTCCTGTTGCATCAGAGAGATCAGTAGGTAAAAAAATCACTTTTAGAGGTGAGGTTCACACGATTGTAAGCATGGATCAGGCTATAGAAATGGCTCCTGATATTGCTATTTTTTCTGCTGGTGGTTCTACGTCAAAAGAACATGCGCCTCGATTTGCTGAAGTTGGTACTTTTGTCATTGATAATTCTTCAGCATGGCGAATGGATCCCACAAAAAAATTAATTGTACCTGAGATTAACGCAAATGAGTTAACTGAGGGGGATAAAATTATTGCAAATCCCAATTGCAGTACAATACAGATGGTAGTCGCTTTGGCACCATTACATAAGGAGTATAAAATCAAAAGATTGGTTATTTCTACTTACCAATCGTTTACAGGAACAGGAGTAAAAGCGGTTAGGCAATATGAGGCAGAAAAGCTTGGTCAGGATTTGAATGGCGAAAGTGCTTACCCTCATGCGATATTTGCAAACTGTATTCCTCATTGTGATATCTTTTTGGACAATGGATACACAAAAGAAGAAATGAAATTGGTCCACGAGACGAGAAAGATTCTTGGAGATTTGGAAATGGCGATTACAGCAACAGCAGTCAGGGTTCCTGTTTTTGGTGGACATTCTGAATCAATAAATGTAGAATTTCGAAACGAATTTGAGATAAATCAAGTTAATAAGTTATTGAATGCAATGGAGGGCTTGATTGTTCAGGACGACAATAGTAAAAATATTTATCCGATGCCACTTAGTGCTCACAAAAAAAATGAGGTATTTGTGGGACGAATTAGAAAGGATGAATCAAATGACAAGGCATTAAATATGTGGGTGGTTGCTGATAACCTTAGAAAAGGTGCGGCAACAAATGCCATCCAAATAGCACAATATGTAAAAGAAAACTTTTTAGTTACACGACACCATTGAAAACTGATGCTTGAATGCATCTTTTAAACAGGAGAAATTTCTCCATAGTACTAATTAAAACTACAGTAAGATGAAAAAGAAAATTGTTATCTGGGCAAATGATGAAAACGACAAAAAGATTCTAGTAGGTCTAGAACTTAAGGCGGAAGAAAACAAAATTGCCATTCACACTTTTCCAGAAGAAATTGCAACAGAATTATTTTACAATGAGATGATGGAAAACTGGAGAAGCGACAAAGAAGTAGCTTTCCCAGATGGTCACACAACGATTGAAAAAGAATTGAATGTGGCGGAATCGATATTACCTGATAATATCAAAGTAACTAGATCAGATATTGTAAATAGAGCTGCTACAGAATGGCAGTTTATAGTGCTTTCCACAAAGTTGTATGAAATGTACAAGTCCGAATTGGAAGAGAAAAAAGAGAAGGTGAAGGAAATGACATACTTTGACAATGGTGTGTGGTCTGAGATGAAAGATTTTTGGAATAAAGTACAAGGTCAGGTGTTTGATAACAATCTTTTGAGAGATCATGCCAACCAATTGAAGGAGGGCACGAATGCAATATTTGAACAATTAAAGAAATTGAGATTGGCTCTTGATAAGGAGTTTGATGAAGTTTCGAAAAGAAATAGAGGGGTATTCAATGAGAAGCTTGTGGCTATAGATGAGAAGATCAATAAAGGATTGGGGCTTAAACCAATTTTTGAAGAGCTTAAGAAAATCCAAGCAGAATATAAGGATACCAAATTTAATAGAAAAGATAGGACTGAGATTTGGGATAGAATTGATAAAGCCTTTAAGAAAGTGAAAGGCAAGAAGCATGGAGCTAATGCCAAGGGTGGTGGTGGAAACAATAGTCCATTGATGAGGGTGCAAAGAAGATATGATGGTCTTATGTCGGCACTTGGTAAAATGCAGCATTCCATTTCTAGAGATCAAAAAGATATTGATTACGAAACAAGGAAAATCAATACTACGGACGGTCAGCTAGAGCAGCAAATCCGTCAAGCAAAGTTGAAAATGATTCAAGAAAGAATCAACTCAAAAAAGGCTAAGCTTGATGATATGATGAAAACAAAAGTTGAACTTGAGGGAAAGTTGGCTAATGAGAAAAAGAAAGATGAAGTAAATAAAGCAAAGCAATCAGCAAAACAGAAAATTGCAACTAAAATCGAAGCGCAAAATGCAGCGCTGTCTGATGAAGATCAATCTAAATTAAAAAAGGCAGCAGAAGATATAGCTGGGCATAAAAAAGCCAAAACTGTAGTTCCAAGTGCGGATGATCCTAAGAAAGAAGTTACTGTAGTAGTAGCTCCAATAGAAGATGCGCCAAAAGTAGAAGCGACAATAGCAGAAGAAACAAAAGTAGAAGCACCGGTTACCAATGAAATTGTAGAGGAAGTTAAAGTGGAAGCTAAAGAAGCAACTGAAAATGCTGAAAAAGGTATTGGTATGGGAATCGCTGGAGCAGTCGGAGGATTGATGGAGTCTGCAAAAGACATGGCACAGGATGCTATGGATTCTGTTGCAGCAGTAGCAGAAGTTGCATCGGATAAAATTTCTGAAGCTTTGACTGGTGAGGAGGTTGATAAATCTGCAGATCAAGACATTGTGCCATCGGCTACCGAAACGAGAAAGGAAAAAGTAAATGAGCTTCTTGGAACTACAGAGCCAAAGGCAGATGCCAAGGTTGAGGAAGAAGGTGCAGGTGGTGGATTACTAGGTGCAGCAGCTGGACTTCTAGGTGGTGCCATGGCTACAGCAAAAAATCTTGCCCATGATGCAAAAGAAAAAATCGAAGATATAGGAGATAAGGTTGAAGATAAAGTTGACGACATGATGGATGGTGATAAGAAGCCGATAGATTCTTCTGAAACAACTGCACAAGAGGCAGAGGCTAAAGAAGGATTTGGCGGTGGAATCCTAGGAGCTGCAGCTGGACTGTTAGGCGGAGCAATAGCAACGGCAACAACTTTGGCTGGAGAGGCAAAAGATAAGCTTGAAGACTTGGGAGATGCAGTAGAAGAAAAAGTTGACTCTATGGTTGATTCGGTACAAGATACAGTTGAAGATGTAACTGGAGAAGAAGAGTAGAAAAGTTTACAATGAAAATATAAATCCTGATTCAATTTATTGAGTCAGGATTTTTTTTAGAATAAATTGTAGGCTAGTAGGGCTGAGCCGTAAGCAAGTATCAGCATTCCTACAAATTGATAAACAGCGTATTTCCATTTGCCTGTTTCTTTTCTTACAATGGCTAAAGTACTCATACATTGCATAGCGAAAACGTAAAACAACAATAAGGAGATTGAGGTCGCCATATTATATCTTTTCTCGCCAGTTTTTAGATTGGTTTCATTTCTTAATCGCTCTATAATAGATGATTCATCTTCTGATCCAATACTGTAGATGGTACTTAAAGTTCCAACAAAGACCTCCCTTGCAGCAAATGAGGTTATCAATGCAATCCCAATTTTCCAATCATATCCCAAGGGTCGAATGGCAGGCTCAATCAGTTTTCCTAAATATCCAGCATAGGAATATTCTAAGGCAATAGATTCTCGTTTTGCAACCTGTTGATCTGTCTTGGAGTTCTCTTTATAGATTTCATATTGTGAATCAATGAAACTTTCACTCTTTGGACTATAACTAGCTAGTAACCAAAGAACAATCGATATCATAAAAATGATTTTTCCAGCAGACACTACAAATGATTTTGTTTTTGAGTATGCATTGTAGAAAACATTTTTCCAATTTGGCATTCTATACATTGGTAATTCCAAAGTCCAAGTAGAGGCAGAGATAAAAGTACTTCTCTTATTGATAAACCATGCTACAACCAAAGTTGCAACAACTCCTAAAAGGTAAAGTGCAAAAAGCATTAAGCCTTTTGCATTGATAAAACTATCGCCGTTGTCGGGAAACATTACAGCAATCAAAATAGTATAGACAGGTAGTCTTGCACTACAGGTCATCAGGGGAGATGCTAGGATGACAGCCATTCTTTCTTTTTCATCTTCAATCATTCTTGTGCTCATGATGGCTGGGATAGCGCAAGCCCAAGAAGACATCAGCGGGATAACGGATTTTCCGCTCAAGCCAAAATTTTGTAAGAAGTTATCGGAGATATATGAGATTCTAGATAAATAGCCTGAGTTTTCGAGAATGCCGAGCATAATAAATAGAATGGCAATCTGTGGAATGAAGATTAGCACACCACCTAAGCCGGCAAGTATACCATCCGATACAAGAGAAGAAAGCCAAGGTGTGGTGATATTGGCTTTTGACTTTTCTGATAACCACGCAAACAACTGGTCTATCCAATCCATTGGGATACCAGAAAGCGTAAATACACTTTGGAATACCACAAGCATCACAGCTAGAAAAATAAACATTCCCCAAATTGGGTGAAGCAATATTTTATCTGCCTTTTTACTTCCTATTAATATATCGAGTTTGGTTGGGTCTTCTTTAAGGACATCGTTGGTGATTTTACTGACCAATACTTGACGTTGGGTAAAATCCTCTTCTAATAATTGATACTCGTCATCGGTAAATTTATTTTGATGGTCCTTTATGGTCTGTAAATAGAAATTTTCGAAACCAGAATCTGATAGTTGTTCAAACTGAGATCTACGAAAAGTATGAGGAACTTGAGCCCTATCTTCTTTTATTAGTTTTTTCAACTCATCTATTCCATCTCCATTCTTTGAGTTCATTAAAACTACTTCACATCCCAAATGGTTTTTGATTTTTTCTTTATCAAGTACAAGCTGCGATTTCTTAAGTTCATCTTTAAAGTTGATGACCATTATCATGGGAAGTTGGAGATCTGCAATTTCAGAAAAGAGCAATAATGAATCGGCAAGTTGCACTCCATTTGCCACAAAGAGTAGGGGGCTTTCGGTTACTGAATAATCTAAAATTTCTCTTAGGCTTATTTGTTCGTCCAAACTATCAACCCACAAAGATTTTAAGCCAGGAAGATCGATGATTTTTACCCCTTCTGATATTCCTGATTTCTTTTCAACTGTAACGCCAGAATAGTTTCCAATCTTTTGATTGAGACCTGTCAATTTGTTGAAGAGACTGCTTTTACCAGAATTTGGTTTTCCTATGAGAGCGAGCTGTTTCATTTTTCAGAATACTTTACCACTTCAATATTTATGGCATCTCGATTCCTGATGCTGATCATTTTTCCCCTTATGGAAATGTTACAAAGTTGTGCAAATTTTGGGCTATAGTTTTTCTCAACCAAACTACCCAAGCACACACCATTGAGCAATAGTGTTTTCTTGATGCTTTCACTTACATTTATGCTTGCAAGAATAGCATTATCTCCTTCTTTTAATTCTTGTAGGTTCATCTCAGCCCACAAATCTAATTCCTTATTTTGAATTAATCTAAATAAGCCTTAATTTTCTTTTGGAATGTGGAGAGGACATGAGAACTTCTGCTAAATGATGCTGGTGCCTAAGGTCTCCCGTCCGTCTCCCAACCTCTCATACCTAAAAAAAACTCCCACTTCAGTCCCTAGAAATAATCCCTCGAAAGTGTAGTCAATGTTATAATAATCCTTTCTCTATATAAATTAATTAAAAGCAGAATTGAAAGAAAAAACTAAAGCTAAGACTCCTTCTCAAATTGCGTTTCCATAAAAGTTGAGGAACAAGAGAAATGAATAGCATAATAAAATAGGAAATCCAATATCGTCCCATTGCTCCTCGATAGAATTCAAATTCTTCCGGGCAAAAAGAAAACGATATGATTAATTCCATTAGGTAGGCAAGGGTAATAACTGAGCTTAGGCCCAAAGTAAGCTTATTAAATTTTTCAATAAAATCAATGGAGATTTGTTCTTTAAATTTGAATATCGTCCTGGTACTTATCAAACAATCGTAGCCAATACAACAAGAAGCAAGACAAATTGTCCGTAACTATAATTATTCATTAAAATATGATTGACTACAGGGATGTCGCTGCTGTACATTACTTAACGAGTGGAACACCATTCAAATCATGAGTAAGAATTTCACTCATGTAATCAAAGAATGGTCTTACAGCTTTAAAATCTTTTACCAGTTGCTTTACAAATCCCTTGTCAGTGACTTGACTATCTTTGTATTTGACGTAAGTCAAAAATTGTTTGTGTCTTAAAAGGTCAATTGCTGGGTTTTCTTTGTCGTATCCTTTTGGACAAGTCTTTAGTTTTTCACCTGCCAATTCCCCAAAGTTGTCTTTAAACTTTTTGCTCTTTAGAATTTTTCTAAGCGGTTTTGGATCTGCAGATATTTGATCTCGAATCAACTTTAAATCTTCTTTGTTGGGGTTCCAAAAGCCAGCTCCCATCATTGATTTGCCTCCAGGTTGAATACCAAAATAATATCCACCTCTTAGCCAGTCTGTATCACGAGTAAACCCTCCAGCCATATGTCCTTTATACGGACTCTTATCTTTTGAAAATCTTACATCTCGGTAGATTCTATACAATGCTTTTTTGGGTGGTTTTTCGATGATGTTGTCATGTTTCACCATCTCTTTGGTTAGAGTTTCGGTAAAGTCTTGTAGGTTTAAATACATGGCATCATAACGATCCCTGTTTTCAGCAAACCAATCTCTATTATTATTTGCAGCAAGATCTTTTAAAAACTTAAGTGAACTCTTTTGAATCTGGGACATGGTATTGAGTTAAGTTGTGACTGTTGGGTTTTGTTCATCAGGAAGCATTTTAAGTACGATGGCTCCAACAATTCCTGTGAGAATAAATCCTATGGCGATCCACTGGGAAAGTGACCAGTCCATTCCAAATAAATCATATCTTGGATTGACTCTAATTCCTTCAATGAAAAATCTTTCGATGCCATTGAAAATTAGCATGATGAAGAAAAGCATTCCTGCAATTTTTACTCTCTTTCTCATCATCCAAAGAAGACCGAAGACTAAAAACGACATGGTAATTTCATAAATAGGAGTGGGGTATACTGGTTGTTCTAATTTGGTGCAATAAATTCCTTCACATCCAGGTATAGCTACACCTTGTTGAATGACATTGTTGGGATAATCATAAGCCCACAGCCAATCAGGAAAGAACCACCAGCTCGGTTGAGCAGCTAAGTTTACAATTCCCCAGTCTCCATCTCCAGCAAAATGACATCCCATTCTTCCCACTGCATAGCCGACCATAATGGCAGGTGCTGCCACGTCCATCATATGTCTCGTATTCAATCCGATTTTTTTGAAGTACATCGGTACAAAAATGAAACAGCATATTAAACCTCCATAGATTGTCAGACCACTACCAGAAAACATTTGTCCAATAGGGTCTGCTACAAAGTCACTCCAGTTTTCCAATAAAGAAAAGAGTCTGGATCCTCCAACTCCAACTATAGCGCAGACAATCATGATGTCTCCTAGTTTTTGATGGGGAAAAACAAGGTATTCGCCTTCAACTGTAGTAGGCTCTGCTTTGTGATTGCCATTAAAATAATAAAATGCACCGAGGGCCAATCCACCGAAGATTCCACCAATTATTGATCCTTGTAAAGAAAAGATGGTTCCAGAAGGATCAGCCTTAAAAGCTTGGAAGTTCATCAATATATAAGGAAGCTTAAAACCAAAAAAGAAACCAATCAAACCATTGACAATGGCTTCTTTGATGGCCATTTTGCTTTTATCGACTCTTTTTATCTTGATTTTAGGCATAAGGCCCTCCTTTTCTTTGCGGATCATTTCCTTTCTGACCAATCCAGCAGCAGAAAGCAATGCCAAGGCAAGAAAGACACCAAAGGTCTTAAATATGGAGGTCCAATTATCAACCTCAGTGCCAAAAAGGTCATTAAAGAAATACGACAGGTCTGGATACATTGTTAAGTTTTAATTTATGCCCACAAAATAGGAAACTGCTTGTCAATAAATCCAAAACTATATACTAATCAGAGCATTTTATCTGTTAACATACTATACTTGCTCTTTCATTGCAACTTTGCTTATTTTCAATCCTTGGTATACGAATCATTAATACATGGAAATTAGACAATTAGCAATAATCATATTTTTATTTTCTTTTTGCATTGCTGGAATTAGTCAAGGAATGACTATTCATGCAGGGACAAGTTCGATGAAAACGAATCTTCCCAGTCTTACAGCAGAAAACACCTCTCATACTGGATATCTTATCGGAGCCGATGGCCGTCTCGGAGATGATGATTTTTACTTTATGGTAGGACTTCAATACCACAAATTGGATTTTAATTCTACTTCAGACTATAGTTTTAAAGTAGCGGATCCAAATTTTGGAATAATAAAAGGAAAGGGCGGATGCGCATTTAAGATTTTTAAAATAAATAAACAAATAGTCACTAGATTAAGATTTATGGGTGCTATTGATTACTTACTGACTCATCCTTCAAGTGATTCTTCAGAAAATCCTTCTGATTTAGTTTTTAATGAGGCCGTGGCAGGTCTTGTAGGAGGATTGGAAGTTGACATATACTTTTTGACCCTGAATTTAGAATATCAAAAAGGCTTTTTCAATTCTGTTGAGGAAACTGAAAATAGTAGCATGGATTTTATCACTGCTAGCCTTGGAGTAAATTTTTAATGAACTAAGCCAAACTTGCTTCAAACACTCCCTCAGGAGTTAGTTTTTCAAGTTTGACTGACCTGAGCTCGTTAACGAGCGATAATTCACCCTTTAGTTTTATCTTGATGTAGTTGCTGGTAAAGCCAGTAAGTGCACCCTGATTTTTTGAGTTTTCTATCAACACCCTTTTAATTTTTCCTTGGTTGTTTAGATAAAACTGGCGTTTTTTCATCGCCGAAATATTTCTAAGAATTTCATTTCTTTTTTTCCTGATTTCCATCGGCACCACTTCTTTCATTTCACTAGCCAATGTTTTTGCTCTTTCAGAGTATGTAAATACATGGAAGTAATTGACATCCAAATCAGATAAAAACTTGATGGTTTCTTGGAAGTGTTCCTCTGTCTCACCTGGGAAACCTACAATTACATCCACACCAATACAACAGTCCGGAATTACTTGCCTAATCCAATCAACTCTCTCCTTATAGAGTTCGCGCAAGTAACGTCGTCGCATCAACTTTAAGATATCGTTGGAACCAGATTGCAATGGAACATGGAAGTGTGGTACAAATTTTTTCGATTTGGCAACAAAACTTATAATTTCCTTGGTCAAAAGATTCGGTTCGATTGATGAAATTCTGAATCTTTCTATGCCATCAGCATTATCCAGCTCTTCGATAAGGTCGATAAATAAGGCCTCCTTTTTGGATTTTGTTCCTTCTATTACCTCTGTTCCATTTCCAAAATCACCCAAATTTACGCCAGTAAGAACAATCTCTTTAACTCCTTTCTCAGCAATGATTGAGACATTTTTCATGACATTTCCAATGGTATCGCTTCGAGACTTACCTCTAGCTTGGGGAATGGTACAAAATGAGCAATTGTAACTGCAGCCGTCCTGTACTTTAAGGAATGATCTTGTCCTGTCACCAAATGAAAATGATTCAACAAAACTATTGGCTTCTTCTACCTCTCCGGCGATCACCATACCTTTATCTAAAGTCCCAATTTGATCTATATAGTGAAGGACATTGAATTTTTGAGCTGCTCCCAAAACCAAGTCTACTCCAGGAATATTGGATATTTCTTCAGGTTTTAGCTGAGCATAACATCCAATTACGACAATTTTAGCCTCCGGATTTGCTTTTTGGGCTTGTCTTACGGCATATCGACATTTGCGGTCAGCAAAATCAGTCACCGAGCATGTATTGATCACGTAAATATTGGCCGGCTCGCCAAAATTGACCGTCGCATAGCCTTTATCCTCAAACATTCTTCTGATACTTGAGGTCTCTGAGAAATTTAATTTGCAGCCGAGTGTATGAAATGCAGCTGTTTGTGGTGTTGCCATTTCACAAAGATAAAAATCATTATAATCCTATTTTATCTTACTTTAGTCAATTAATTACTTTTGCGATATAAGTGCAATTTATGAACTTGAAGTATTTGCTTTCCTTTTTGATGATAGTCTTGGTTTTCTCTTGTGTTCCTGAGTCAAAACAAGAACTTACAGAGGTCGAACTAGATCTCCGTAATCCAACTGTCCAAAGAATAATAAACCATGAGCTTAATCAGAATAGAGATAGCCTTTTCTTTTATGCAAAATCAGCAAATCCAACACATAGATATCTAGTTGCTCGAGCTTTTTCATCTTACCAAATTGAAAGAGCTATTCCAGTTTTAGATAGTCTAATTTTAGATCCTTCTAGAAGAGTTGCAGCGATGGCAGCATATTCTCTCGGACAAATAAAAAGTCAGAAGGCTGAAAAAAGTCTGGTCTCTGCTTTCAAATCTCAAGATACAAGTTCTGTTGATAATATTTTGAACAGCAGAATATTGGAGGCAATAGGGAAGACAGGAGGTAAGCAAATGTTGGAAGCACTCGCCACAGTAACAACCTACAAAAGTTCAGATACATTATTGTTGTTAGGACAGGTGAGGGGCTTTTATCAGTTTGCTAAAAGAGGAATCATTTCAGATAAGGCAACTGAACAGGTTATTAGTTATATCAATGACGGCGAATACCCTAAAAAGGTTAGATTGATGGCCGCTCATTACCTTGCAAGATCGAAAGATGTATCGATTGATGAATATAAATATCAAATCACACAGGCTTTAATAAAAGAGCAGGATCCAAATATCAAAATGACGCTTATTCTGAGTCTCAGAAAGATGCAGGATAAAGAAATTCAAGAAATATTACTGAGTCAATTGGAGCTTGAGCAAGATTGGCGCGTGAAAGTAACTACGATAAAGGCCATTGCTGCACAGGACTATATAACTGGTGCAGAAAAAATGATTGGTACTTTAGATGATGCAGATCCCAGGGTTGCTTTGGCTGCAGCAGCCTTTTTTGTAACCAATGGAAATAAAGAAGATGCAGCCTATTATAGAAATCTAGCAAGAGAGAAAAAAAGATCTCCTGCAATCAGAGCAAGACTATACTACGCTGTTTTTAAAAATCTACCGTATTACTACACAAAGACAATTTCAGCAACTAGATGGGAGCTACTTCAGTTGATCAAAGAGGTTGAAGACCCTTACCAGAAGGCAGCTTATATCTCTGCACTTGGCAATGACCCAGGGGCATATTCTGATTTGATAAAATTGATGGAGGATGAAGAAAGTATTCCTGTAAGGAATGCAATTATGATAGCCTTGGACTCAATAGTTAACCATGAAGAATTCAATCAAACATTCCAGACAACGAGAAGGTATGTCAAAGGTCAAATTTTGAATTTTTTAAATGAATGTTTAGATTCAAATGATCCAGGTTTGATTGCTGTAGCTGGTGATATGATCGCAAGTGAAAGAGCAGATTTGGTGAGCATTATGGATTCCACAACAAACATTGAAAATGCTCTATACGAATTGAGATTACCTAGAGATATTGAAGCATATAGAGCCTTGGAAAAAGCACTAGCTCATGCTAAGGGTGTCAAAGATCCTGTGCTTACGCAAGTAGATTCTGATGTCAAGCCTGACTTTAGTTTGCTTGATCAATTTAAAGATGACATGACCGTTATTGTGAAAACCGACAAAGGTGTTTTCAGTATTGAACTGATGCCAGAGCATGCACCTATTTCAGTGCTTAACTTTTTGAGCTTGGCCAAAGATGGATACTACAATGGTAGACAAGTGCATAGAGTGGTTCCTAATTTTGTGACACAGCTTGGTTGTAATAGGGGTGATGGTTTCGGAAGTTTAGACTACACCATTCGATCAGAATTGGGCCCAGTTTATTATGATGATGCGGGCTACGTGGGATATGCATCAGCAGGCCTTCATACAGAATCTTCTCAATGGTTTGTCACGCATTCACCAACTCCACATTTGGATGGTTTGTATACAATATTTGGTAAGGTAATTGAAGGTATAGATGTTTTATACCAGATAGAAATAGGTGATAAGATACAAGATATAATAGTAAAAACAATTTGATGAAAAAAACACCATTGTTTGAGGCTCATGAAGCGCTTGGCGCAAAGATGGTACCATTTGCTGGTTACGATATGCCATTAAAATATGACAACATAATTGATGAACATAAAGCGGTTCGTAGTAATTGCGGGATCTTTGACGTATCGCATATGGGGCAATTTATCGTAAGAGGAAAAGAAGCCTTAAATCTTGTCCAGATTGTCAGTAGCAATGATGCATCTCTTCTAAAGATTGGCGACGCTCAGTATAGTGCAATTATGAATGCCAATGGCGGTATTGTAGATGATATGATTGTATATCGATTAGATGAAGATATGTGCTCGGAAGGAGAACTGGCTTTTATGTTGGTTGTCAATGCGTCCAACATTGAAAAAGATCTCGATTGGATAAATCAAAATAACAGCTTTGAAACAACTGTCATAAATATTTCCGACAAAACTGGCTTGCTTGCAATCCAAGGTCCTAACGCAACTAAAATGTTACAAACATTGACCGAGGTAGATTTAAGTCAAATTGAATTTTACCACTTTGCCAAAGATACTTTTGCAGGAATTGAAAATGTAGTAATTAGTGCTACGGGTTACACTGGAGCAGGAGGTTTTGAACTATATGTGCGAAATGAAGATCTCTTACAATTGTGGAATGCCATACTGGAAAAGGGTGAGGAGTTTGATCTGAAACCTGTTGGCCTTGGAGCCAGAGATACTTTGAGATTGGAAATGGGTTATGCACTTTATGGAAATGACATTAATGATGAAACTTCTCCTATCATTGCGGGACTTAATTGGATATCCAAGCCAGATAAGTCTCCAAGTTTTATTGGGGTAGAACATTTTAAATCGCTCAAGGCAAATAAAGATCGAGATATTTTGGTTGGATTTAAAATGGATGGTAAGAGAATTCCTCGTCAAGATTATAATATTCTTGATATGGATGGCAACGACATCGGAAAGGTCACTTCAGGAGCCATGTCTCCTAGTCTAGATATTCCTATAGGAATGGGTTATGTGCCGAGGTCCTTCAGAAAACCAGGGACAAAAGTCCAAATCCAGGTGAGGAATAAGTCAATGCCTGCAACTATTGCAAAAATGCCCTTTATTACACAATAGGCCCTAAATCCTTTGTAACTTTCGTCCGAGATAAACAATTTGTAAGTTTTTCAGTTATCCTTATCTATCCAATATATACATTATGGAATATCAAGAAGGGAAAATGAAGTTTGTAAAAACCTGGGGAGAGCTAGGTACAAACTGGGGTATTAATAAAACCATGGGCCAGATCCATGCACTTCTATTAGTTAGTATAGATGAGATGACAACAGATGATATTATGGCAGAACTTCGAATCTCCCGAGGCAATGTTAATATGAATCTCAGATCATTGGTAGAATGGGAATTGATTAGCAAGGTGGAAAAAGAAGGTGACAGAAAAGACTATTATGTTGCCCAGAAGGATATATGGACTGTTTTTCGCCAAATCATTAAAAAGAGGAAAGAAAAAGAACTACATCCAATGATTGACCTCCTAAATGAGGTTTCCGAAATCCAACCAAATGATGAGAAGTCAGAAGAATTTATCAAAATCATGAACGAATTAAGCCTTTTCTCAAACAAGGCAGACAAGACCTTAGACAATTTGGTAAGCTCAAAGGCTAATATTTTGGTTTCTTCCTATATGAAATTTATACGCTAATACCTGCTAAAATCTTCAACTCTTAACCCAATCATTATATATTTGTCGTAAGACAAAAACCAATGAGATGATTCTTACCCCTTTTCAGGGTTTATTTCCGAAAACCAATTTAATTGCTGACCTTGATTCTTTCTTTTCTACAGTCAAGCACAACTATCCACAATTTGTGTCAAATGGTTTCTTTGAAAAAGGGCATTCCGAAGGAGTGTTTCTATACCAAATATCAACCAAAAAGGCTTCTCATTATGGTATTATATCTGCAGTGGATATATATGATCTTTTAAACGACAATATACTTCCGCACGAAAAGACATTGGCTGCCAAAGAGCAAGAACAATTGCAACTTACATTGGATAGGAAGGCCTTCATAAAACCTGTACTCCTTGGATTCAAACCATTCAAGTCTTTTAGAGTTTTTGCAGAGAACAAAATCAAAACCAAGGCTGACCTCATCCAAAAACTAGATAGTAAGAATGAAACTCATAGCTTCTGGAAAATAAGCACTGGTGAAGAAGTCGAGCTCATATCCATCATGTTTAGAAGAAAAGTGAAAAAGGCCTACATTGCTGATGGTCATCATCGATGTTCTATTGCAAGAATCCTTTGGTATCAGTCTCAAAAAGAAATGGTCCCTTTCAAAATTGATTCTTTGCTAGCGGTATTGATGCCATTTGATCAACTGACCATCAACGACTTTAATCGAGTGATAGAATTGGGGGCAGGATTTAGACCTGCATATTTTATGGCTGCGCTTTCAAAGTATTTCAAAATCGAACAACTAAAGTCCAAAGAGAAGCCCAAGAAAAAATTTCAATTAACTTTATTTCTAGATGATAATTGGTTTCGACTAAAGTGGAAAAAAAAGATCATCAAGACTTTTCAGAAAGATCATAAAGTTCTACTGGACTACTTTTTACTCAATGAAATTGTCCTCAAAAATATTCTAAAAGTAGAAGATGTTCGTAGTTATCAGGATATCAAATATGTTCCTGGCCCTGACAAATTTAAAGGAATTAAAAAAGTGGCTGCGGAAATGGTGAATCCTGCAGGCTTCATGTTATACCCAATCACCGCAAAGGAGATTTGTTATTATTCAGATAACCAAATGATTCTTCCTCCTAAAAGTTCGTACTTTGAACCAAGAGTGATTAATGGAATGATTGTACAAGAAATAAAATGATAAGTAGCCACAAAATTTCTGCTCCTTTTATTCTTACGGGAAATGGGGAAAAGTTGGAATCAAAAGTATTGATCCTTGATGAGTCAGGTCTCATTCTATCAATTGAAGATCTTTCAGCTCACGATAGGTCATCAGTCCAAATGTATGATGGATTCATTATCCCTGGTTTAATAAACACACACTGCCACTTGGAATTATCTCATATGAAATCCAAGATTCCTGCGGGAACAGGCTTGATCAATTTTATTTCTCATGTAGTAAAATTTAGAGACATCGATCAACAAATTATTGACGATGCTATTGTAGCTGGTGATAAAGAAATGTTTGAGAATGGAATACAGGCGGTAGGGGATATTTGTAACAAGGTAGATACGGCCAATCAAAAGAATAGAAGCCCGATCGCATACTATAGTTTTGTAGAAATGTTTGATTTTCTCAATCCTGCAATGACTAAACTATTTACAAGTCAATATAAAGAAGTCTTCGATCAGCAGGCTGCCGATGGTATTAATAAAAAAACCATGGTACCCCATGCTCCATATAGTGTAAGCCAAGATCTATTTGATTATTTGTCAGAACATACTTTAGCCAACGAAACAGTGAGTATCCATAATCAAGAGACTCCTGCAGAGAATGAGTTATTTTTAAACAACAGCGGTAGTTTTTTAGATTTTTATGAGGCCATGGGTATGCCAATAAATGAATTTCCAACCAAGGGAGTAAATTCAATAATATATGCATTGGCAAATATGGACCCTAGAAGAAAAACACTCTTGGTGCATAATACTTTGACTAGTGCTAAGGACATTGAAGACACCCAAGATTGGTCAGATCATGTTTATTGGGCTACTTGTCCCAATGCAAATTTATACATCGAAAACCGTCTTCCAGATTATCAATTGTTTATAGACAAACAATGTAAAATGACAATTGGCACAGATAGCTTAAGTTCCAATTGGCAGTTGAGTATTTGGGAGGAGATGAAAACCATTGCTAAGTATAAATCCTATGTCGATTTTGATACGCTTTTGGAATGGGCAACAATTAATGGGGCAGAGGCACTGTCTTATCAAGATGAAATGGGATCAATCGAGGTTGGGAAGAGGCCAGGGATTTTACATGTCAATATGAATTACGATGGTCCCAACACCAATATTCAAAATGCGAAGCTGGCAAGAATTATCTAATATAATTTTTTAGCCTTTGATGCCTTTTCTTTTGAAGGCTAGCATTTCTTTTTCTTTTGCAAATGAAAGGTGAGGATATTCTTTTTCGATATGTTCTATTTTGTCCTCCGTAAATCTTAAGAACTTTTGATGCTGATTTGATTGAGTCAAGAAAGCTTTGTGATTAAGATTATTGATGATTGTTTTCATCTTTTTGATAAGTTCAATACTATTAGCGTCGAGCGCAAATTTTTTGAAGTGTTCCCAGATATATTCTACTGCTTGATTATTGGGGTGTATTAAATCCTCTTTATACCAGCGATAGTCTCTCAATTCTTCAATGAGGATCTCATAAGAGGGGAAATAATAACATTGTTGAAGTTTCTCCGTCAGTTGATGAGCAGCTTCAATCAATCTACATTTCGATCTCAAATTTGCCGAAAGGCCATCTCTTATATGCCTGATTGGACTGACCGTCAAGATTACTTTCAAGCTAGGATGGTCCTTTTTCAATTTTAGGATGGATTTTGAAAGTGCTTCAACCATTTCAGAAGTGGTCAATTGGATGCGCTCAAATTCAGTTGATGGTATTTTGTGGCAATTATTAACATATTCACCGCTTAACTTATATTTGTAAACAAATGCAGTTCCTAGGCTTAGAATAAGCCAATCCAAACCCTCATTTACGAAAGTGTTTGTATCTAAAATACGCTGATTGATGCCTTCTAATGTCGCTTGTTTGTCAATACCATTGAATTGACTGTGAAAGTCTAGGTGACAATAGTAATCTTGGCATAATTGTAGTTCATTCGTAGTGATGTGAGCGTTCTCGTACAATCTATTAATACAAGAACAAATTGAACTTGGATTATAAATGATACCAAATGGATTGCACAGAGTGAGTAAATTGTTTTCAACTAATTTTTGCCCGATATTCTCCGCAAAACAGGAGCCTAAGGTTAAAATTCTCTCTTTATGGTTGATTTTTGCTGGATTTTCTTGAAATTCAGCCTTAGTAAACAAATTCATCAATTAATTTTGATATTTTAAAGCTAAGGAAGCAACTAAATATCGATTTTTTCGATAACACTTATAAGAACTCGCAGTTTTTTCAGCCCTTTTTAATTTTTGGTTAGATATAATCTGACAATTAATTTCATATGAATAGTATCTGACATTTTTTCAGATTCTAAACATGTTTCTTTAACTTGGGGCAAAGATTGCTTCCACTATTAAACCAGTAACTGTTACACACTTGATTATGATACGATTTAAAAGTTTGTTGATTTTAATGTTCCCGCTATTCTTAGCCGGTTCGATGGATGCACAGGACATTCATTTCTCTCAGTTCTATATGTCGCCACTGAACCTAAATCCAGCGATGACAGGAGTAATGAATTGTAATACTCGATTGGTAGCGAATTATCGTAACCAATGGGCAGCAGTTTTACAAAGTGACGCGTACAATACATACTCTGTTTCTTATGATCAGAAAATTCCAGTCGGAAGATCTGATTATTTTGGAATTGGAGGTTCATTTTTCGGAGATGTAGCAGGAGCGACAAGATTCGGAACTATACAAGGAAGGCTTTCCGTTGCCTACAGTAAAAAGATGGGAGGCTATAGAAAGAAAGCCCACTATCTATCTATTGGAGCTGAAATAGGAGAAGGCCAAAGAAAAATTGATAGAAATGCCCTAAAATGGGGTTCTCAACATGATGGATTTGGTGGACACGATCCCGACTTAATGGAAGGTACTGTTCAAAATACAGATTTCTTATATTCTGATATCTCAGCAGGACTACTTTGGTTTAGTACATTTGATGCCAACAATAACTTCTACGCAGGTTTATCTATGGCACATTTGAATCAACCAAATGTATCTTTCCAAGACAACAATTTTGTTCCTTTATACAGCAGACTTACTATACATGCAGGAGGTATGATTGAGGTAGCAAAAGGTGTTGGAGTTATTCCAAATATGGTTGCAATGTTCCAAGGAAATCACAGAGAATTTAACCTAGGTTCATCTGTAAGATTTGCATTGGGAAGTTCAAGAATTGTTAGACAATCTTGGCAAGCAGGTATTTGGTATAGATTAGGTACCAAAGAAGATGGAGGAATCCACTCAGATGCATTGATATTTACTACAAGATTCGATTATGAAACTTATGGTATTGGATTTAGCTATGATTATAATATATCTAAGCTTCAAGAAGGTGGTAATTTTAACGGAGCATTCGAATTTTCATTGATATATTATATCTGTGGATCAGAAAAAAGGTCTGTTTATTGCCCTAGATTCTAAGAACAAAAAGAAAATTTCATATATTGAAATCCTTGCATCTTAACGGTGCAAGGATTTTTTTTTGACCAAAAACTGAGAATGATGTTTGGAAACAACAAAAAACCTGTTGGAGAGAGTTCTGGCAATAGTCAGAATTATAATGCTTCAGGTATTAATAGTCTCGTCGCTGGGACAAGCATTGAAGGAAGCATTACTGCCCAAAGTGATATCAGAATCGATGGTGAGCTAAATGGAAACTTAGATTGTTCAGGGAGGGTGATCATCGGAACAGATGGCAGAATAACAGGAGAAGTAAAGTGTCAAAATGCTATTATCGAAGGATATATTCAAGGTGTCCTCAATGTAGCTGAAGAACTTGATATCAGAGAAACTGGTTCTGTAAATGGCGAAGTAAACACTGGAAAACTAAAAATTGCACCAGGAGGAATTTTCAATGTAAATTGTAATATGAGTGGGCAAAAAATTAAGTCCATGACACCTACTGAGTTAGAAGCTTAGGTTTCATTGAATGAAGTCTAACGAAGATCAATCAAAACAAAGTAAAAACCCCAACGCATATTTGAAGTATGTAGGCATGGTCATGCAATTGCTCGTACTGCTTTTAATTGCTGCGTACTTTGGAAAGAAATTGGATGAATGGATGGGTAATTCGCCAGCCTATATGACCGCATTATTTGCCCTACTTGCTGTTGTTGCATATCTTGTCAAAATATATTTCGAACTCACAAAGAATCCATGAATTCATCTGCATTTACCAAGGCATTGATTGTAACAGTCGTAATATCAATAGCTTCATACTATTTGTTGATTCAATTTTTCCCTGCATTTAGCTATACAGATCTCACATGGATTGCAATTGGCATGTTTACACTAATCTCCTTCTTGATGTTTTTACTTGCCAACAATGCCATGAAGAGCGATAATAAATATTCATTTTTAAATATTGTGGTCATGAATCTGTTAGCAAAGATTTTTCTTTCCTTCATAGTAGTCGTAGCCTATGTGAAAATGACCCAACCAGAAGACAAATGGTATCTTGTTCCCTTTACCATGATTTATCTTATTTTTACAATCTTTGAAACCTATTTTCTTAGCAAAGCGGCTAAAATACAATGAGCAAAAATTACACCTTTAAGTCAGAAAACCACAGCATAAATTCTGAGGACATAGAAGCAATAGATACATTCCAAGTTCTTTCTTCCGATGGAAATGATTGGGTGGTGCAATTCAAAAATAAAATACACAAATGTAAAATTGTTTCCTTCGATAGCCAGACCAAAGAATACCAAATAGAAATTGATCATCAGCTCTTATATTTTACACTTCAAGACGAAGTTGATAGAAGGGTGGAAGCAATGGGGATGAACGAGGTCATAAAGCCCATTCTGGATCAGTTAAAAGCTCCTATGCCTGGCTTAGTAATTAACATAGAAGTCAACGCAGGTGATGAAGTAGAAGAGGGCGATACGCTATTAGTTTTAGAAGCAATGAAGATGGAGAATGTGATCAAGGCAGTAGGAAGTGGTACGGTGAAAGAGATCAAAGTAGAGAAAGGTGATAAGGTTGATAAGGATCAGATTCTTATACAATTCTAAAGCTCTGTCGAGCTTTAGAATGACACGCTTCATTTGGTCGCTGAGGACGACTCGCTACGTTTCACTTGCTAAGGACTTGGGACGCGCCTCGCTTCGCTGGCTGAGGACTTGGTATTTGGATAAGCCTTGTTATACTCTTCAATCCTCCTGCATCAGTTAAACCTGACTTCGGCGGCCAAGTCCGCAATTCAAAAAGCAGTAGACAGCAAGAAAGTTAAACAGATATAAAATACCCTCTCTGTTAAAATAAACAAGTCTCTAGCGAGTCCAACTTCGCGTATCTAGAGTCTGTTAGTCTAGTAGTCTGTTAGTCTGCTAGTCTGTTTGTCTGCTAGTCTGTTAGTCTGTGAGTCTAGCGTCTGTTAGTCTGCTAGTCTGTTATTCTGTTAGTCTAGCGTCTGTTAGTCTGTTAGTCTGTGAGTCTGTGAGTCTGTTAGTCTGCTAGTCTGTGAGTCTAGCGTCTGTTAGTCTGCTAGTCTGTTAGTCTAGCGTCTGCTAGTCTGTTATTCTGTTAGTCTGCTAGTCTGTTAGTCTGCTAGTCTGTTATTCTGTTATTCTGCTAGTCTAGCGTCTAGAAAACTTCAAAGAAGTTTTCTACTTCCTCTCAATAACCTTCACCGCCGCATCAACAATATCCTGAATACCAAGACCATACTTATCGAGCAACTGTGCAGGTGTTCCAGACTCACCAAATGAATCATTTACCGCAACATACTCTTGGGGAGTTGGTAAAAATTTTGAAAGTACTTGGGCAACACTGTCACCTAAGCCTCCGTTGCGTTGATGCTCTTCTGCAGTAACTACAGCTCCAGTTTTTGTAACAGAGCTTAATATCGCATCATTATCAAGTGGTTTGATGGTATGGATATTTATAAGCTCAGCATTGATGCTGTGTTTTGATTTTAAAATCTTGACGGCTTCCATTGCATGGTATACCATATGACCTATTGCAAAAATACTTACATCAGTTCCTGGTTGCATCATAATGGCTTTACCAATCACAAAATTATCGGTTGGCATAAATACAGGCCATGATGGTCTTCCAAATCTTAGGTAGACTGGTCCGTCGATTTCTGCAATGGCATGGGTAGCAGAAATTACTTGATTATAATCACAAGGATTGATGACTGTCATGCCTGGAAGCATTTTCATCATTCCTAGATCTTCTAAAATTTGGTGGGTGGCTCCATCTTCTCCTAAGGTCAATCCTGCGTGTGATGCACAGATTTTTACATTCTTTTGAGAGTAGGCTACTGACTGCCTGATTTGATCATATACTCTTCCCGTTGCGAAGTTGGCAAAAGTAGTTGCAAATGGAACCTTACCTGTTGTTGCAAGTCCTGATGCCATACCAATCATATTTGCTTCAGAAATTCCCGCTTGGATAAATCTTTCTGGAAATTCTTTTTCAAATGCATTTAGCTTTAGTGAGCCGGTAAGGTCTGCACACATGGCAACCACATTCTGATTCTTTTGGCCTAGTTCAAGCATGGCTTTACCAAAGCCATCTCTTGTTGCTTTTTTATCAGTAATCTCAAATTTGTCTAACATAGTTCTTTATTAATAGTCTCCTAAAGTTTCTTCTAATTGGGCAAGGGCTATTTGCGTTTGCTCTTCGTTTGGTGCTTTCCCGTGCCATTTATGTGTACCTTCCATAAAGTCCACACCTTTTCCCATAGAAGTTTTCATTAGTATGACCTGTGGTTTTCCGTTTCCAGAATTTTGTTTTGCTTTATTGATGGTGCTGATCATCTCTTCATAGTTATGACCATCCATGTGCAATACATCCCAACCAAATGACGACCATTTTGCTTCAAGGTCTCCAAGTGCAATTACTTCGTCGTTTGGTCCATCTATTTGCTGACCATTCCAATCAACAACTGCAATTAAGTTATCTATCTTATTATGAGCTGCAAATAACAAGGCTTCCCAAATCTGTCCTTCTTGTAATTCTCCATCACCTGTCAACACAAAAACATGTTTAGGATCTTTGTTTAGTTTTTTGGATAAGGCAGCCCCGATTGAAACCGATACTCCTTGACCCAGCGAGCCAGAAGCAACTCTGATACCTGGCAGCCCTTCGTGAGTAGCAGGGTGTCCTTGTAATCTAGAGTTTAGTTTTCTGAAAGTAGCAAGTTCGGCAACTGGAAAGTATCCTGCTCTTGCAAGCACACTATACCATACTGGTGAGATGTGACCATTAGAGAGAAAGAAGATGTCTTCATTGTTACCTTCCATGTTGAATGAATTGTCATGATCCATAATGTTGAAGTACATGACAGTGAAGAAATCTGTGCAACCTAATGAACCTCCGGGGTGTCCAGAATTTACGGCTGCGACTTGTCTTATTATATCTCTCCTAACTTGACTTGCTATTGATTTTAATTCTTGTACGTCTTTCATACTGTGAAATTAAAAAAGGCAATCTAAATTACTTTAGATTGCCTCGTTTCTTTTCTAAATAAGTTATACTTACTTGGTATTTACTGAGTCAGCTAGTGCTTTTCCAGGCTTAAACTTTACAACAGTTTTAGCTGGTATTTTAATTGTTGCTCCTGTTGCAGGATTTCTTCCGTCTCTTGCAGCTCTGTCAGTTGTTGAAAAAGTACCGAATCCTACGAATGCAGCTTTGTTTCCTTTTTTCAAACTTCTTTCAATTGCATCGAATACTGAGTCAACTGCTGCAGTAGCTTGTGATTTTGATACACCAGCGTCATCTGCAACTCTTGTTATTAATTCACCTTTATTCATTAGTATTTGTTTAATTAAGTTAATGATAAATTCTCCTCAAATATAGGTTCACAGAACATATAAACAAAATATCTTATATTAATTCGAGCCTAGAAAGCCCACAAATAGGGTCATTTTATGCTTTTTTCTAATGTTTATAGATAATTTTAACATTATGAAAGATATTTTCCAACGATTGGCATCCTTCTACCTACTCCAAAAGCCTTAGTTGAAACCCTCAATACGGGTGCTGTTTGGTACCTTTTGAATTCATTTATGTTGACCAAACGGAGTATTCTCTTTACCAATTTGGGGTCATAACCTTGTGCAATTATTTCGTTTGGACCCTGAACCTTTTCTATATACTCATATAATATACTATCAAGAACCTCATAATCTGGTAGACTATCTGAATCCTTTTGGTCAGGCCTCAACTCGGCAGAAGGTGGTTTTTCGATAGAGTTTATTGGAATTACTTCTGCATCTTTATTAATATAATGTGATAATAGATATACATCTGTTTTATAAACGTCAGCAAGAACAGATAGCCCTCCAGCAAGATCACCGTACAAAGTTCCATAACCGACAGCCATCTCACTCTTGTTGGTTGTGTTCAATAGTATGTTTCCATACTTATTTGATAAAGCCATAAGAAGTGTGCCTCTTGTTCTTGCTTGAATATTTTCTTCTGTCACATTAAAGGGAGCATCTTTAAAAATAGGTGAGAGCTTTTCTAAGAATGCATCGTACACATCTTTGATGGCTATGATGTCATATTGTATCCCTAAATTTTCGGCCAAAGCTTTTGCATCATTTACGCTATGGTCTGAAGAGAATTGTGAAGGCATCAATAACACTCTTACATTTTCTTTTCCAAGTGCTCTCTGGGCCAACACGGCAGTGACGGCACTATCAATTCCTCCGGAGAGTCCAAGTATCGCTTTCTTAAATCCAAGTTTTCCAAAATAGTCTTTGATACCTGTTACGATTCCATCGTGAATTAGTTTTATTTTATCTTTAGGTTGCTCGTTGTTTACTCCACCTTTTAGGATTTCATCAAGATCGTAAGTTTTTAATTCTTCTTGAAAATAATTCATCTCATTAAATACATTTCCATCTGGAGACATTACAATAGAACCACCATCAAATATAATTTCAGTTTGAGCACCAACATGATTTACATAGAACATTGCTTTATTATATTTGGCAACATTCTTTTTCAGGATGTCAATTCTTGCTGCTGCATGGTCGTGACTAAATGGTGAGGCTGAAAGATTCAAGATAAAATCGACTCCTTTTGGCACCATGATGTCTAGTGGACAAATCGTATAAAGCGGATTTTCGTTTGCTACATCCCAGATATCTTCGCATACTGTCAGGGCTATCTTTTTTCCTTTGTATTCGATCAGGTCAAATTGGGATGCTGGCTCAAAGTAGCGATACTCATCAAAAATGTCGTAGGTAGGTAGTAAGGCCTTGTGTTGAACATATTTAATTTCTTGATCTGCTAGGAAATATGCACTGTTATACAAATCTTTTCCTGCAGGAACAGGGTTAATACTTGGAGAACCAACTACTATTGCAATTCCATCCGCCATTTGCGTAAGCGCATCGACAGATTTTAAGGTTTGCTGAATAAAGTCATCAAAGTCTAAAAAATCTCTTGGAGGATAACCACAGGTAGCCAACTCTCCGAAACAAATGATGTCAGAGGCTTCATTTTTGGCTTGTTGAACCGCTTCGAGCATTTTGTTGAGGTTCCCTTCAAAATTTCCTATATGATAATTAAGCTGTGCAATCGTTATTTTCATACCCGAAATTTACTTAAATTTTTCATCATTTTGAATGCGATTATATGCATTGAAAATCTTTACTTTGACTAAAATGCTTAATTTCACGCTACCAATATGAGCACCTTTGTAGTATCAGCAAGAAAATACAGACCATCCTCATTTGATGAGGTTCTGGGTCAAGAACAGGTAACCAATACCTTAAAAAACGCTATTCAAAATGATCAGCTGGCTCATGCATTTTTATTTACAGGGCCAAGAGGGGTAGGAAAGACCTCCACCGCTAGGATTCTGGCGAAAGTTCTTAATTGTGAAGATCGAAAAGAAAAAGGCACCATAGCTTGTGGAGTATGTAGCTCTTGTAAAGCAATGGAGGATAATGGTTCTTTTAATATCATAGAATTAGATGCCGCATCCAACAACTCAGTAGAGCATATGAGAATGCTCAACGAGCAAGTTAGGTTCAGACCACAAGAAGGCCAGTATAAGATTTTCATTATTGATGAGGTCCATATGTTGAGTAACGCTTCATTTAATGCATTCCTCAAAACCCTTGAAGAGCCACCTGAATATGCAATCTTTATATTGGCTACAACAGAAAAGCATAAAATTCTTCCAACCATCTTATCGAGATGCCAATTATTTGATTTTAGAAGAATTCCTATTTCAGAAATTGTCAAGCAGTTGAAGCTGATTGCCGAAAAGGAAAAAATTAAAATCGATGAAGATGCCATGCATCTAATAGCTCAAAAGTCAGATGGAGCCATGAGAGATTCTCTTTCGATTTTTGATAAAATCACTAGTACTTTCAAAGGTAAAATTGGATATAAGGAGGTTGCCACGAGCTTAAACTTGTTGGACTACGATTATTTCTTTAAAGCTATTGATAGTTTGGTGCAGGAAGATTTGACTGGAATCTATCTTTTATATGATGAGATTGTAAGAAATGGATTTGATGCTGATGCGTTTGTTCAGGGATTGACAGCTCATCTTCGAGATATTCTGATGACCAAGTCTCCAGAAACCTTGGAATTGATTCAAACCAGTGATGAGCAAAAGAAAAGATACAAGGACCAAAGCAAATTATGTAGCCAATCCTTTCTCATTTCAGCACTCGATCTATTGACACAAACTGCGATAAATTTGCCTAGAGCGAACAATCAACATCTCATGGTCGAAGTAGCCCTGGCAAAAATTGCTTATATAAACAGACAGATTGAAGAAGGATCTGATCAAAAAAAAAATTCAATAAGCCAAGTCCCGGTTTAAGTTCTCAAGCAGATAATCACAATCAGCCTACGCAGGCAAAATCTAGTAACATACTTGAAACTAAAACTGTCAAAAGCATACCAGAAATAGTTCCGTTGAAAATTCCGGAGGAAAATATTGAACAGAAAAATATTCCAAATACAAATATTGATGAAGAGAAAGCGCAAGTGACATCGAGTTCACAAAGTAGTAAAACTCCACTCGGTAGAAAGAAGGTGGGTGGACTTTCAAATATTACAGACTTACTTGCAAGTGTTGAAAAAGAAGAGCAGCAAAAAAAAGAAAATCGACTAGAATGGAAAGTTGAGAATGTTTCTAAGATTTGGCAAGATTATATAAGAACCTTGGAAATGCAGTCTACCATCATTGCCTTGGGTTCTACAAAATTGGCGTTGGAAGGTGAAAACAAAATTACCATAATCACCCCTAGTAAATTAAACACTGAAACAATTAAAAAGGAGATGAATCTGATCGAATTGATCAGAAACAGCTATCCAGATCGAGAGATTGAAATCAAAATTCTAGATGATTTAAGCCAATTTCCTGAATTGGCAACAATAGATAAAGTCAAGAAAACCAAGACAAATGAAGAGAAATTGGATATACTTGTAAGAAAGAACCCAAATATTGCTGAATTCATAAAGCGCTTTGATTTGAAAGTTGACAAATAATTCCGAAACAAACTCAAATTGCTTATAACAATTTACAATAAATTTTGTTATATCATTTTACATGCGAACAAACAATACAATGACTGCGACTGATCAGGCACTATGGTATTTAGAAAACATCGATATGAATGATATTTTCTGTCCCAATAAGATGCAAACCAATATGGACTCGGATGCTACCCATCTGAAAGAGTTCAAAAAAAACGATTTCATTTTTATGGTCGACGAGGCTAGTGATAAGGTGTTTTTCATCGTATCTGGAAGGATTAAGATAGGAACTTATAGTGAGAAGGGGAAGGAAATAACCAAGGCAATACTCGGGAAAGGAGAAGTTTTTGGAGAGCTTTCAATCATCAATAGCACAGAAGGGAGAAGAGATTTTGCTCAGGCAATGGAAACATCACAGGTTTGTGCTTTGTCTACTGATCAAATGAAAATGTTGATGAAAAACCATTCTAATCTTAGTTTATTCTTTATGAAAATAATAGGCTCAAGAGTACTCGAAATGGAAAAGAGGCTTGAATCAATGGTATTTAAAGATTCTAGAACAAGGATTGTAGATTATATTATCGAGTTGGTTGCAAAAAAGGGCCAAAGAGTTGGGTACGAATTTGTTGTAAGAAATTTCTTTACGCATCAAGAAATTGCTAACATTACAGCAACGTCGAGGCAGACTGTGACCACTACTCTTAATGAGTTGAAAAATAAAGATTTAATTACATTCAATAGAAAGAGGTTACTTGTCCGAGACTTAGAAAAGCTTAAAGGAGAAGTAGCTGTGCATGTATAAAATTTTAAAACCCTTATTATTTCTTTTTCCACCGGAAGTTGCCCATGGCATAGCCATGTCCCTAGCTACTATCCAAATAAAAATGCTTTGGACAATTGGAATGGTCAAAGTTTTTTATCCTCCTCTTAATGAAAGAATAAAAACCAATGTTTTTGGATTAGATTTTCCCAATCGGTTGGGACTTGCCGCTGGTTTTGACAAGAACGGTGAGTATATAGATGTAATTCAACACATGGGTTTTGGTTTTGTAGAAGTTGGAACTGTGACCCCTAGACCTCAAAAAGGAAACCCAAGACCACGTTTATTTAGATTGATCAAGGATGAGGCCATTATCAATCGGATGGGATTTAATAATGAAGGAGTAGATAGACTAGCTGACAGATTGAAGTATTTTCACAATGAAAGAGATATCATAGTTGGTGGTAATATTGGAAAAAACAAAGACACGCCAAATGAGAATGCTGTCGATGATTATATGATTTGTTTTGAAAAGTTGCACGATGTCGTAGATTACTTTGTGGTGAATGTAAGTTCTCCAAACACACCTAATCTAAGATCACTACAAGAAAAAGGACCACTTAAGCATATCCTACAGACTTTACAAGATGCCAACAACCAAAAGGAGAAACAAAAACCAATACTTCTAAAGATTGCTCCAGATCTTTCTGAACCTCAAGTTGATGATATCATTGAAATCATTCAAGAGACGAAGATTGCCGGAGCGATATTAAGTAATACGACCATTTCAAGAGCAGGATTAGAGACTGCTGACTCAGTTGTTGAAACAATTGGTAATGGTGGACTTTCGGGAAAGCCACTGCAAAAGAAAGCTTTGCAGATTCAAAAATACTTTCACGAGAAGTCTGGTGGGCAAATACCATTTATTGGTGTTGGTGGAATTAGCGATGCCGATACAGCAAATCAAACATTGGAAGCTGGAGCCAGCTTAATTCAGATTTATACTGGTTTTGTATACGGTGGACCGAAAATCCTCTCAGACATTGTCAAGGGATTGAAAGCCTAAGGTATTTATTACATAGTTTTTATTGACATAACATACAAATGCACTCCAATTGCTATTTATTGAAGTTCTGATAATCAAGGCTTTATACTTGATTATAAAATAACAATACCTTAATACCTAAATATCAGTAGGACTGTGGTGTAGTCAACACATAATAGAAAATCCATATGGTATCATAATTGACTTAATAGAAGTAATACCAATAAATTCTCCGGGAAACCGGAATTTAATAACCAAAACCATATTCAAATGTCTCAACGAGGCGAAAACGTCCTACAGGACACGAGGGTCTGGCTAATAATTATATTTTTGGGAGCGCTAATGAGTTTTATACTATTGAGCTATCCAGTTTAAAAAATAATAAAGAGTCAGCAAAGAGCTGAATGATGCCTAACCACATTGTTCAGCTCTTTTTTATTTGACAACTTTCAAACTTAGATCTAGGGAACCTGCACTATGTGTCAGTGCACCAACAGAAATGAAATCAACTCCAGTTTTTGAAATCTTTCTAACCGTTTTTAAGTTGACACCTCCTGAAGCTTCGGTTTCAAATTTCCCATCCACTGTTGCAACTGCCTCTCCTAAAATAGGAAGCTCAAAATTATCTAGCATGATTCTATCAACTTGACCGACTTCTAACACTTGGTGAAGTTCGACAAGATTTCTGACCTCAATGGTAATTTTCAGATCCAATTTGTTATCAGTAAGATATTTGTTTGTTTTAATTATAGCTTTATCGATTCCACCACATGCATCTATGTGATTATCCTTCAACATAACACGATCGTATAAACCGTCTCTATAATTAGTGCAGCCACCAACGCGAACTGCCCATTTTTCAAGAAATCTCATTAAAGGAGTTGTTTTTCTTGTATCGAGTATTGTCACATTGCTGCCCTCTATTTCTGTAAAAAATCTCTGAGAAAGGGTAGAGATACCACTAAGTCTTTGCATGGTGTTAAGAACCAATCGCTCAGCTTTTAGCAAAGCCTGAGAGTTTGCCTCAATATAGAAAGCCTCTTGTCCAGGTTTGACATAGCTTCCATCCGCAATCAATTGTTCAAACTTAGAATCAGGATCTACATGCTTGAAAACTTCCTTGGCAAAATCGATTCCTGCAATGACCCCAATATCTTTGACAAGCAATCTAGCCTTGGTTTTTTGGTCCTTTGGGATACAAGCCAAGGAGCTGTGATCTCCATCCCTTACGTCCTCATAAAGAGCATCAACAATAAATTTTTCCAATTGAGCTGAATCTATTCCCTGCATTTTTTGTGATTTTGGATGGCGAAGATAGGAAAAAGTGGGCAAGACCCAAGTTTCAGCACAAGGAGATATAGCCCTATTTGTTTAGGCTAGCTCGAGGATCATAGGGGAGTGGTCTGCGCATTTGTCCTCCCTGTATTCATGGTGGTAGTAGCAGTTCTTAACCAAGCTTTTTAGTTTGTAGTCTATATAACTATGGTCATATCTATAACCATTGCCTTGATGACTATACCATGAAAATTCAGAAATATCCCCATTAATCAATCTGAAAGCATCTAAAAATCCTCTTTCTTCTAAGGATTCTAATTGCTCTGTGTACCAAAATGAATCTCCTTTCTGATCAATGTAGTTTTTCCCTGTATTGATATCTCCCACGAGAATAGAAGGAATAGCGTCATCCAATTCATCTTCCAGTAAGAACTCGAAAAGACGGTGTTTCTTTTTATGAGGAAAATAAGCGCCATATAATCTAAAGGCAGAAAAATCGGCTCTGACTATACCATGGCTATATTTGGGGTCAGCTTGTTCAAAAATGGCAGAGCCTGCTGCTATCTTGCTGAATATTCCTACTGTATTAGTGGCGTCCAAAGTATGGCCTACTACTTGATGTATGTAACCCAATTTAGTCAGATTATTTCTAAGCTTCATGCCAGAATCATTGTTGTGAAATTCACTTAGTACAACAACATGAGCTTCTATTTTTTGAATCGCCTTTACGATTTTAACCATACGAGACCCACCTCCTTGTTGGATGTTCCAAGAAAGAATTTTAAGCACCTTTCTTCATGTTTTTTGATTGTTCGATAGAGGCTTTCAAGGCATCCATGATGTTTACCGTTGGTGTTTCCATGTCGGATTCTGCAGCAGTAACAATTTCACTTCCTTCGATTTTCTTATTGACCAAATCCATCAGAGCATCGTGGTATCTATCTTCAAAGTCTATATCTTCAAACTTGGTAGCCAATGAATCAACCAAAGTCTTTGCTAATTTTAACTGCGAGTCATCAATTTCTATTGGTTCCGTATCTGGAACTTTATCAATACTTCTTAGTTCGTAAGGATAACGTAGTTTGTACATAATGATAGCATTGTCTTCTGGAACCATCAATACTACATCCTCTCTATCTCTCAGGATGATTCTACCAACACCTGCTTTTCCAGCCTGTTTTATCGTCTCTAGAAACAATTGAAAAGATTTCTTAGCAACTTCTCCATCTGGCCCTACAAAATATACAGCCTCAAACCTTGAAGGTTTTACTTCGTCTATATCGACAAATGCTTCAATATCTATCGCTCTTGTGCTTTTCAGTTTGACAGCTGCTAGCTCATCTTTCGTAAGCACCACATATTGGTCAGGCTCATATTCATATCCTTTGACGATATCTGCGCTCTTCAAGACGTCACCACAAGACTTACAAGTTTTCTTATAGCCAACTCTTCCGTTGTCCTCCTTGTGCAACTGGTTAAATGAAATATTGTTTTTTGTTTCAATGGCATTGAATATTTGAATTGGAATTGTAACCAATGAAAAACGGATATGACCTTTCCATATAGATCTCATAGTAGATTCGTATTTATTTTCTTAATGTATAAGGGATTAAACTGCAAATATAGTTCCTTTTTTTAGGACTCTAAGTCAGGTCTGAGTCCAAGAAAAACTGGCTCCCGCAAGGTTCCAGTATTGGTGAGTGATGCATATTGTACTTCGCACCACAATATTGGTTCAATCCAAACCGTTCTTTGGGGGTCATCTATATTTTCTTCGATTAGTTTTGTGCTTTCTCTCTGTTCCTTTAGTAGCGCTAGAACCTCAATCATTTTGGCTTCATTAAAACCGGTGCCGACCTTCCCTAAATATTTCCAAGCATCTCCATCGTTTTGTGCAATATGCAGCGCGCCAAATAAATTGGAACGATCGCCTTTTCCTTTTGTGTATCCCAAAATCTGTGCAGTAATAGTTTCTCTAAACTTAATTTTTAACCAATTTCTATTTCTACTTCCTATTTCATAAGGCTTGGTTAAGTCTTTGGCCATAATTCCTTCGAGTTTCATTTTCTTTGCCGCATCTAGCAATGCTTTTCCGTCACTCATCGCTTCACTCAATCTAAAGTGATTATTTTTTTTGAGACTGACTCTTAACCATGCTTGTCTTTTCTTTAGTGGTTCCGAACAAATATTTCTACCATCCAAATATAGACAATCAAAGAGGTAGCAATAAACAGGATTTTTTTGTGTAGCTGCTTGAATTGATCTTTCCCCAGCGGTGTGAAGCCTGCTTATAACATCAGAAAATATGGGACGTCCTTGCTCATCCATGCTGATGATTTCTCCATCAAATATTCCATTTTCAATTTCAAAAGCGTCTGGTGCAATTTGCAATTCTGGAAATTGCTTTGTGATGTCTCGACCACTTCTCGATAGAATTTTGACCTTGTCATCTTCAACATAAATCAAGGATCTGATACCATCCCATTTGATTTCAAAACTAAAATTAAACTTAGTTGGAACCGATTTGGTTGCGTCGGCAAGTTGGGGCTTTAGGACTTCATTGAGCATATTGTTTTGAGCATCATTCTTTCTCTCAATCAACCATTGATCACCTTTGGTTTTATAGAGTTTGTAATGCCCTTTAAGTTGTTTTGAGTCGAGCTCAAATTCGTAGGACTTTTCAGTTTTCTTAATCCATTTGGTTTCACCCAATGCAAAAACCCACATCTCACCAGCGCCATATTCACCCTTAGGTATGGTCCCTTCAAAGTTAAGATATTCCATTGGGTGGTCTTCTGTACGGATGGCCAGTCGTTTTACTCCAGGTGTGTGCGGTAAGCCTTTGGGGATGGCCCATGATAGCAATACTCCTTTATCTTCAAGTCTGAGATCGTAATGGAGATTACTGGCATCATGCAATTGCACAGAAAATCGATTTTGGTTTGTCATTTTCATCTGCGCTTGTGGCTCAGGTGTTTTCCCAAAATCTCTTTTACTAAAATATGAATCTAATTTTTTTTGAACCTCCTCATTTGCTTCTTGGCTTTCAGTTTTGTGGGTGTGAAGTGGTACTGCTTTTTTCACCATATCTGCCCAAACGTCTCCATATTTTTCGAGATGTTTATCAATGTTTCTTATATTTATATCTCTAGAAGAATTTAATGATTCTAATTGCTCCCAAGTTATGGGACAAGAGATGGAAGCATTTGGTTTTGCTCTCAGACTATATGCCGAAACCGTCGTTTGTGCCATATGGTTTCTGTAGATGTCAATCAATGTTTTTCCACCACGACTATCTTTTTTCAGATTGAGCGTACTGGTATTTTTATTTTGTTGCACAAATAGTTTGGCAAGTCCTTTGACACAGTCCACCATTTCTTCATGGCTATGTTGGGGTACGATGGGGACAATGATGTGTACCCCTTTGCTTCCTGAGGTTTTTATATATGGAGTATAATTGTATGACTCCAAAAAACTCTTGAGCTTATAGGCAATATGTTTCACTTCAGTAAAATCTGCATCTTCAGGAGGATCGATATCGAAAATAAAATGATCTGGAAATTCAATGCTGGTTGTTATCATCTGCATAGGATGAATTTCTAAAGCAGCAAGATTTGCCAACCAAACAATTCCTGGCACATTGTTTACAACAGCATAAGGAATAGATTCTTCGCTGTGCTGAATGTTTTCTCTTTTGATAAATGAAGGAGCCCAATCTGGACAAGATTTTGAGTAGAACTTGGTTTTATCTATCCCATCTGGATAACGTATCAGTGTTAGAGGCCGCAAGCCAATATATTTAATCAATATAGGAGCGATCTTCATATAATATTGAATAATCTCTGCCTTGGATATCTTGGCTTCAGGATAAAGGACTTTATCGAGGTTACTTAACTTAAGTTTTATTCCATCTACTTCTGTATGTACGTATTTGCTCACTGGTGTAAATATAAGGAGAAGACTCAAAACACGCATCGTTTTACTCGCTATAGACTTTAGTCTTTAAAGGATTAAACAGTTTACTCCTGTTATTAAGTAGTTAACTCTTGTTATCAAATGCTTAATCATCTGTAGCAATTGGTAAAGTCTCTCTCGTTAGCATGTGGCGAGTAATTTCCGTCGCGGCTTCGAGCTCGCAGAGATCGGGGAAGCAGGAAATTGGGAGCTGAAGAGATGAGTCAAGCAAAAATGCCTTAGAGGGAGTGCCCTTTTCTTTTGTTTCGTTTTCTTTTGGGCAAACAAAAGAAAATGAAAAAAGCTATTTGAAAATACTAACAGTGATAAAAAGACCAATTATTTATAATAATTTAGCTGTGTTAAACGATATAATATTATGAAACACCTTTTTAATAAGATTAAGAAGAAATACTAATGGGGAAAGTGAAAAAGGTCATAACATACCATTCTAGAATATACCTCCTTTTACTACTTGCATCTTTTGCAATAATATCTTGCAATGATCCTGTCCTAGAAATTCCAGCACCAGATGTATCACATCTAAATCCCGAAGTGAAGATTCAAAGATTGGATTCTTTATTTGCCTTGAGCGATAAGAAAATGGCTGTGGAGGAAGTGGTAAAATTTCAAAAGGCTCACCCAGCTTTTTCCGATATATATTTTAAACGTTTGTTGCCGATATATTCTGAAGATGAATCAGAGTTTAAAAAACGTTTGATTGATTTTCTTAGCAATGAGCAAATTGAAAACTTGATTGATACGACTCAAATTGTATATCCTAATCTAAATGATGTAAGAAAGGATCTCAAAAAGGCAATGCAATTTTATCAACATTATTTTCCTGATTCCAACGTTCCAAACTTTTATAGTCTGATTTCAGAATTTGGTGTGCAGAGTTTCATTTTCCAAGATGGAGAGAAGGATGGGGTAGGAATAGGATTGGATATGTTCCTTGGGGCAGATTTTAATTACAAAAAATTGGACCCTAGAAATCCTGCATTTTCTGATTATTTGACCTTATTTTATAATAGTGAAAATGTAGTAAAGAGGAGTGTTGAAGTAATCTTAGAGGACAAAATTGGAACACAAAAGGGTTCAAACTTGTTATCACAAATGGTTAATACAGGTAAGAATCTGTATATTTTAAGAAAAATATTGCCTTTTTTATCAGAAGAAATTGTGCTTGGCTATAGTGAAAAACAGATGGATTGGTTGAAGAAGAATGAGATTGAAATGTGGTCATTTTTTCTTGAGGAGGAGCTAATTTACGAAACAAGTAATGCCAAGACGTTCAAATATTTGAATCCAAGTCCTAATTCTCCAGGCATGCCAGAGGAGGCTCCAGGCAGGACGGGCGCTTATATTGGCTTTAAAATTGTAGAAAACTATATGAAAAGGAATCCTTCCACTACGTTGGATCAATTGATTGAGATGAAGGATTATCAAAAAATGATTAGTAAATACAAGCCTCCTAGAGGAAACTAGAATAAATAAAATTTGTAAAATGAGTAATCGTACTATTCCAGTTGTTGATTTATCCACTTTCGTAAATGGCGATGAAGCCCAAAGACAAGCATTTGTTGATAAGCTAGGAAAGGCTTTTCATGAAGTTGGGTTTGTTGGCGTTGTAAACCATGGAGTGGAAAAAGAATTGGTTGATGACTTTTATAAAGCATCCAAGGATTTTTTCTCTCTACCAGTTTCTCAAAAGAGAACTTTTAAGATTGAAGGATTGGCAGGACAGAGAGGCTACACTTCCTTTGGAACAGAACATGCCAAGCAATCTCAGGTAGCTGACCTTAAGGAATTTTTCCAAGTTGGACAATTTGTGTCAGCGGATCATCCATTAAAGGATCAATATCCGGATAATGTAGATGTAACTGCTGTAGAGAACTTTAATCAATTAAGTAAAGATTTATATAAGGCATTCGAATCATCTGGAGGTCATCTCCTAAGAGCCATTGCCCTGCACTTAAATCTTGATGAAAACTTTTTTGATGAACAGATCAAAGATGGAAATTCCATACTAAGAACGATACATTATCCACCAATTACCGAGGAGCCTAGATCTGCTATTAGAGCTGAGCAACACGAGGATATCAATCTAATAACTTTGTTGGTTGGAGCATCAGCAGGTGGTTTGCAATTATTGAATGCGCAAAATGAATGGTTGGATATTACTCCAGAGGAAAATGAAATTGTGATTAATGTAGGAGATATGCTTCAGAGATTTACAAATAATTATCTAAAGTCAACGACCCATAGAGTTGTAAATCCACCAAGGGAACAATGGCATGTGCCAAGGTTGTCAATCCCGTTTTTCTTACATCCTGTCAGTCAAATGGACCTAAGTTGTCTTGAATCATGTGTTACAGCTGAACGCCCATTGGCCTACGAGCCAATAACGGCGGGGGATTACCTAGATGAAAGATTAAGAGAAATTGGCCTAAAAAAGTAACAGAAATTCAATATTAAAAGGCTTATATTTGTAAAAACTTACTACGATGATGAATCTATTTCTAGGCGGTCAGGAAATTTTAATAGTTGCATTAGTGATTTTAGTGCTCTTCGGAGGAAGAAAGATTCCTGAACTAATGAGAGGTCTTGGACAAGGCATCAAAGAATTCAATAAGGCAAAAGCTAATATTGAGACTGAAGTAAATGAAAGTATCAAAGAATTGGACGATAAGTAATCTTATCCAAATGAAAAAATACCAAGACTGTCTGTTTGCTCAGGCAGTCTTTTTTATTGCTTCCATACAAACTCAAATTTTTCAACCATGATGATTTCCTACGACAATGGTGAATATGCATACACAGATCAAATAACAATCTCAGTAGACAACCTTGCCTACAACAGATCATTTGGAGTTTTTGATTTTATGCGTATGGAAGATGGGGTAGTGTTATTTTTAAATGATTATCTGCAGAGGTTTCAGGATTCACAGAAATTATTATTTGAAGTAGCGCCATTTGGCAATGCCAATCTGAGAGACATCATAAGTACACTCATAGAGTTAAACAAGCTTAAGGAAAGTACTTTTAAGTTTATCCTTTCGGCAAATATTGTTGATGGAAAAATAAAGCCACATCTCGTTGTTCTAAATGCAGCTTATCAAGAATACTCGCAAGAATATTTTACCAAAGGAACTAGCCTGTTGGAACAGGAATATGTGAGGGAGTTTGCAGAATACAAGACATTGAATTACATGGCTTCATTTCAGAATTATGAAAGGCTTCAAAAGAATAACGCTGTCGATGTGCTTTTTCACAAAAAAAATCAAGTATCTGAGGCTTCGAGGTCGAATATTTTCATGATTAAAAAAGGAAAGATCTTTACCGCTCAAAACGATATTCTTAATGGTATTACTAGAAAAGCGATAATGAGAGGGTTTACGGGAAGTCTTAAGGTGATTGTTAAGAATATAACTTATAAAGAATTACTTAATGCAGATGAGCTGTTCGTGAGTTCAACCCTAAAGAAAGTGATGCCTATCGTAAAAGTAGGAGATCGTAAGATCGGAGATGGCAAAGTCGGGCCAGTAACCCAAAAAGCGATAGAACGCTTTGCTGTAATCTGCCAAGAATACGTTAGAAAGACAGTAGAATAGGAGTTTCGGATTAAGTTTTGGTGTAGGGGCATAAAAAAACCGTCTCTAGGCAGAGACGGTCCACTAAGCTTTTAAAAGAACCAATAAATAAGGCAAAACTCAATCTCAATTCGAAATTGTCCAAAATCCATGCCAAGCATTGGAAATGTCAACTGCCCTACCAAACTAAATGCCTATAAAATATAGCATCTCAAGGCTTATAAAGTTTGAAATTAAAGCCAAAAAAATTTACCTTTGCAGCACTTTTTAGAAAAGAATATATAAGAACACACACGTATGGCATTAATATCGAAGATTAGAAAGAACTTTTGGCTGCTATTGTTAGTAATAGGCTTTGCCCTAGCATCATTTATTTTGATGGACGCATCTGGCCCTGGAGGTGGTGGAGGACAAGGAGATACGACAATGGGTGTAATCAATGGTAAAAAGATTGACTACATGGACTATCAATTGGCAGAGTCAACTTACTACCAAGGAGGCCAAGGAGAAACATTTTCTAAGAGAGCAACAATCTGGAATTACTTTGTTGAAAAGACATTGCTGTCAGATTACTCAGATAAGTTAGGTCTTGCAGTAGGGGATGAAGAAATGGAAAATTTGCAATTTGGAGCAGCTCCAAGTCCAATTATTCAGCAAAATTGGGGACAGAATCCTCAGGCGCTTTCTCAATACAAAGCAATGTTGGATGATGGATCAATGGGCAATAAAGAAAATCAATCAATTGCTGCTTTTTGGAGACAACAATCACAACAGATTGGTAAAGCAAAAATTCAAGATAAGCTTTCAAACCTTGTTTCAAAAGCAATATATACTCCAAGCTGGATGGCTTCTGCATCTTACAAAGATGATAACACCAAAGTAGATTTTCAATATGTAAAGATTCCTTTTGATGCTATTACAACTACAGTAGCTCTTTCTGATGCGGACTACCAAAACTTTATAGATAACAACCCGTCTAGATTTAATGAAAAAGTAGAAACTAGAAATATAGAATATGCAGTTTTTAATGTGGAGCCAACTGCACAAGATTCAGCAGATATTCTAGCAAAGGTAAATGCTACTAAAGCAGAGTTTGCTAAGCCAACCACTAATGATTCAATATTCACAATTCAAAAGGGTGGAGTATACAATCCTATATACTACAAGACTGCTAACTTGTTGGAATCAATGAAGGAGCCTATCACAACGATGGAACCTGGACAGATTTATGGTCCCTATGTAGATCAGAATGCTTATGTTGTTTTTAAGTTGATCGATGCAATAAATGTTGCGGATACAGTAATGGCTCAACAAATCTTAATCAATGCTGATCCCAACAACGAGATTCAAGTAACTAATGCAAATAATAAAATTGATAGCTTAGAAAGACTATTCAAAAGAGGCGTAAGCTTTGATTCTCTTGCTATTAAAAACAGTCAAGATGGTTCTGCATTCAATGGCGGAGATATGGGTGTTCTTACACAAATAGGAGTTTACCAAGCAAACCCACCATTGGCAAAAGCTATTTTTTACGGTGCAAGAGAAGGAGACATTATTAAAGTAGAATCTCCACAAGGAATACACCTTGTAAAGATTAATGACATGACTTTCAGTGATGATGAGCCAGAATATAAAGTAGCGATGATCAGCGAAGCAATTGTGCCAAGTCAAAAAACACAAAATGAAATGTCTGATCTAGTATCAGAACTCATACTAGGAAATAGAGATATGGAGTCAATGAGAACAGCTGTTACAGAAAGAGGCGGTTATTTTCAAACTTCAGCACCAGTAAAAGAGAATGACTTTTCATTGGATGCTTTAGGTGCAGGTAATTCTTCAAGAGAGATTATCAAGTGGGCCTATAATGAAGAAAGAGAAGTTGGAGATATCTCAGGAAATGTGCACACGTACACAGATCCAGTACTCTACTATGATTCAAAATATGTAATTGCCGCTCTTAAGTCTATCAATCCAAAAGGAAAACAAACAGTGGCAAGTCTCAAGTCAGCATTGGAGCCAGAAGTAATGAATCTTAAGAAAGCAGAAGCTTTAGTAAGTGGCCTAAATGTCTCAAGTCTTGATGACTTAGCTTCTCAATATTCATCAACTGTAGAAACAGCATCAAATGCATCTCTAGGTTCACCATTTATTCCAGGTATCGGAAATGAACCAGATGTTGCAAGTGTAGCTTATGCTACTCCTGATCAAACAATTTCTAAACCAATCATCGGTAAGACAGGAGTATTTGTTGTAAAACCAATTTCAAAATCAGAAGCAGGAGACGTTGTAAACTTGCCAAGCATAAAATCAAGTCTTTCTTCAAGTATGAGATCCCAAGTCGGATTTAAACTTATGGATGCTTTAAAAAATAAAGCTAAAGTAGAAGATAATAGAACTAAATTCTTTTAAGAAAAAGAGCGGCTTTTTAGCCGCTCTTTTTTTTTTAACACGCTCCGCTGAAGACTCGCCTAGCTTCGCTCGCTGAGGACTTGGGCGCATCGACTTCCGGAAAAGTTTGTATTTTCTTGTTTGCTGATTTGTGCGCTTTTTTACTCCTCCCTGACTCTAATACCATTTACAAGATATAAAAACCTTGATTAAGCCCCCTCGGATTCATTCACTTGAATGTCTCCCCTCCTGCCTATTCAAACCATATTCCGTCGGGTAGGCCAGACATTCATTTTGCTTTCGCAAAAATCATTCATTCATCTCCAGCCTGTGGAGCGGAATGATTTCCGAAATATCTTGGATTGTTCTTGAAAAAATAGATTGCTTCTATTTGGCAAGATGAGTAGTTGTTCAGGCTAAGAAACGGTGGTAATCAGCGGACCAACAAGTCAATATTATCATATTAGATTTTCGTGTTTAAACTTCCGCTCCATACGGAGGATGGAAGGAAGAACCTACCTGTCCGTAAGCCAGGTTTCAAGCTCGCCCAAAGGCGAGCGTAGTAAATTCAGGGAGGAGTAATCCACCCAATCCGCAATACTATCCAACACCAAATCGAAAAAAAGAATCCCTCAATTGCTTCCCAAAAAAAAGTCTGGAAGTCTGGCGTCTGGAAGTCTGGAAGTCTATCTTTACAAAATGATTCTAGACCTCTTGCTAAAAGAACATAGTCGAGCACAAAAAGATATCATCGTCGAATACGTGCTTAAGGATGAGAAAAACTTTAAGGAACTAATGACTTGTTTTTTTGAAGGAGAGGCAAGAGTTTGCCAAAGAGCAGCATATCCTTTGCTAGATTTAGTATTAGCAAAACCCAGATGGTTTAATCCTTATTTTAAGAAGTTTTTAAAAAAGCTCGATGAACCTAAAAATCATCCTGCCATCCTTAGAAATACTATAAGGATTCTTGCAGAGATCGATATCCCCAAGAAATACGAAATGCAATTCTTAGATAAGTGTATAGAATACATAATGGACAATGAACTGCCAGTCGCAATCCGTGCTTTTGCAATCACCGTAGCCGGAAAAATTACCAAACCCCATACAGAGTTATACGATGAACTAAAAATGATTGTATATGATCAAATGGAATATCCACAGAAACCCGCTTTTCGATATAGAGCTAATAAAATATTGAGATAGGAATTCCACACGTCTCAAATCCAGCTAATCTGCATAATCCTCCAACTAATCTAGTAATCTCCAGAATCCGTATAATCCGCGTCTCAAATCCAAATAATCCGCACAATCCAAGAAAAATCCATTAATCCGCCAAATCCACATAATCAGCGATTCAAAATCCCATATATTCCACGAAATCCAATGTATCCTATTAATTTAACACATTACACAACACTTTCTACCCAAAAAGTCCGCTTGAATCCTACATATTCCAATTCCTAAACAGTACCTTTAGAACAGAACCACTCCACTCGTACTCGCAGGAATTTACAACAAGGCGGCTCTCTAATACATATAATGCTTACGGGCAAACACTTATGTATTGTCCAAAATTATAATATGAATAATAATATGAGCCTTTTGAAACACCTTGTTCCAAGTACCCCCAAAAGAAATACTACAATATTGACAAGTAAACTGTTAGGACGGTCACACACCGCCTATAAACCAAACCATATGAAAAATTTTAGTAAAGCGAGGAGAATATTATGCTCATCGTTGATGATTGGATTCCTATTGACTGTAGGTTTTTCTCAGACACCACTTAGTGGAGGAACATATTCAATTGATTTTAACACAGAGGCATTTGATTTGTCTGGTGGTAATGCCAATTGCAATGGTCAAACTTACACTTTTGGACCAACAGGAGCTGGTTGGGAAATAGCTAATGCTGAAGGGATTACTTGTGGAACAACAGATGATTGTGGTTCTTATACTAGTGGAAACAATGATGCTCAATTTGAGACAAGTCTTTTTGACATAACTTGTGTTGAGGATGTTGAGATTGAAATTGTATTTGATGTAAATGACATTATGCAAGATTCAGATGATTGTTCTACAGGTCCTAATGGTTGTGGAAATGATAATTTGATTTTCTATTATGAATTAGACGGTGGAGGCCCCGTGCAATTTGCTAACCCAAGTTTGTGCGCTCCTGGTAACTTTACTGAGTTGTCTTCTACTTTGAACGGTTCAACTTTAAAGGTGATTGTCGAAGGAGGAACTCAAGCTAATGATGAAATTATAACGATTGAAGATATTATTTTTAATTCTGTGGCTGGTCCTGCTCCTGACAATGATATTTGTGATGCTGATAATGAAGTTTTAGCGGGATCTACCTCGGGAAATACAAATGCAGGGTACACAAACGATTGTGCCACAATGGATGGATTTTCATCTTGTGTTGGACCTATAGATGAAGCTAGTGTATGGTTTGAATATACAAATCCTGGAAATGTTTCAAGTGTAACCCTTTCTTTTGCTTCACAAGGAATTGGAGCCGCCGCATGGGAAGTTTACGATGCATGTGGTGGTGTAAGTATACAAGATGAATGTGATGCAAGTAATGACTTAGTTTTTAATGTTTGTAATGTAACTACACCATTTTTAATTCAGGTAAGTTCGGCTTCAGCAGAGATAGGTGACTTCGATATAATTGTTACTGAGTTCTTAGGTCCAACACCAGACCTAGTAAAAGGTACAGATATTACGATCGAAGAGTTTGGTGCAAATAACGGCCTAAATGACTGTATTGTTTGTGTTGATGATTTGTTTGAATTTACTGCATTAGATCCTAATGATCCTGAAGATGGAACTTATAGTTACGATTGGACAGAT